>OBWA01000011.1_pt1 | contig 248201 bp, 198 predicted proteins | sample 1501281 | NCBI WGS metagenome assembly OBWA01 (sample SAMEA2580035, study PRJEB22360) | human gut metagenome | biome: human gut; feature: human-associated habitat; material: faeces | place: Denmark | collected 2008/2010 | reverse complement strand
ATACTGAATTTTCAGAAGCTTCATTCTTAACGAAGAATTTATCTTTAGGAGAACGGCCTGTGTAAACGCCAGTCATTACGTTTACAGCACCCAATTCTGTTACTTGACCTTTTTCAAAGCCTTCCAGACCTGGTTTTGTTTCTTCAGCGAACAAAACATCGTAAGACGGGTTGTGCAGGATTTCAGTTACACCTGTAATACCGTACTTGCTTAAATCTAAATTTGCCATTTTCTTTTGAATTAATTAAAATTGGTATATTGTTTATTATCTCTTTCTGGCGTTCGGAATGGAATGTTTTTAAACATCCCCTTGTAAATCGACTACAAAAGTAATGCTTTCTTTGGAAACAAAGAATATATTAGAGAAATTTTTCTTTAATAGAAACCGTTTTATGTTTACGTAACAATATCTGCAAACTGAACGTTGCAAATTGAAAGATTATCACTTACTTTGCACCGTATAAAACCTGAATATTAAAACGCAGTTGAAAAGATGAAGATTATTAATTTAAGTGAGACAGACTCAATATTGAATCAGTATGTATCAGAGATAAGGAACGTTGAGGTTCAGAACGACCGTTTGCGTTTTCGTCGCAACATTGAACGTATCGGCGAGGTGATGGCTTATGAAATGAGCAAGACGTTTGCTTATTCGGTGAAGGAGATACAAACTCCATTGGGGATAGCACCTGTCAGAACACCGGACAATCCATTGGTTATTAGTACGATTCTTCGTGCCGGGTTACCTTTCCACCAAGGATTCCTGAGCTATTTCGATTATGCCGAGAACGCTTTTGTTTCTGCTTATCGTAAGTACAAGGATACGTTGAAATTCGACATACATATTGAATACATCGCTTCACCGCGTATCGACGGGAAAACTCTTATCATTACAGATCCGATGCTTGCCACCGGCGGAAGTATGGAACTGAGTTATCAGGCCATGTTGACGAAGGGACATCCGTCTGAAATTCATGTTGCTTCGATTATTGCCAGCCAAAGGGCTGTCGATCATATAGCCAGTATTCTGCCGGAGGATAAAACTACAATCTGGTGTGCAGCTATCGATCCTGAGATAAATGAACACTCTTATATTGTTCCCGGATTGGGTGATGCGGGTGATCTTGCTTTTGGCGAGAAAGAATAAACCGGTCAGATAACTGATTGTAAGACAACCTGTCTTTTTGCTCCCGGAATGTGGATTGGGGAGAAAAAAGGCAGGTTGTTTTTTATAAAATGCTTTCTGAAGGTAAACAAGCAAGGAGAGATTTGTGTATCTTTGCCGCTACTATTATAAAACATTGATAGAGTATAGTCAGAGTGGAAAAAAGATTTTCTAAGATATTTTCAATAGTCGTTTATGCATTCTTAGCTTTATGGATGGGAGCATGTAAGAGTGAACCTATCCGCTTGCCGGAACTGAGCGGACACCGGGGAGCGGACTGTATTGCTCCGGAGAATACGCTGGCTTCGGCGGATTCATGTATAAAGTATAAGATTGACTTCATGGAATGTGATATTTGTATCAGTAAGGACAGCGTATTCTATTTATTGCATGATTCTACCTTGGATCGTACGACGAATGGAACCGGGCTGATTAGAGAGTGGCTTTCGGCAGACATCGATACATTGGATGCAGGTTCATGGTTTGGCGAAAAGTTCAGCGGACAGTGTGTTCCCCGGTTGGACGTTTTATTGCGGAAGGCTAAACAGAACGGTCTGAAGCTGACGCTCGATTATCGTACGGGAGACTTTGGACAGTTGCTGGATCTGGTTCGCAGGGAAGGAATGTTAGAGAATTGTACATTTACTTTCTGGTCGGACAAGGAGGCAAAAGCTTTTCGCCAAGTGGCTCCTGAAATTCGGACATTACAGGCGTATGTAGGAGGTGGTGCCGAACTTGATAAGGTTATAGCTGAAATAAATCCCAATATTGCGGTTATTCGGATCGATTCACTGGATAAGCTCCTGGTGGAACGGTGCCATAAGAAAGGATTGAAGGTGCTTGCATTGGCACTGGGTACTGACGATGTAGAAGAGTCTGACCGGAAAGCTATTGAACTCGGGGTGGATGTGCTGGCCACGGACAGACCGGAGCTGTTTGTAAAGAAATACAGACCAGAGCATACATGGACAAAATGATCCGGGTATTCCGGCATATACAGAATAGAAACAATGCGCTTCCCTTCTCTGATAATTGAAAGGGCATCTTACTCTTTTGCGCATATCATTGGGGGGCTTGTCGTATTCATAAAGACCGAATGTGGAGTTATCTTGGATTTTGACCGTACTCCTTTTTTATAGGATGCTATCATGCGGAATCGGATTTTTCCGCCTCGATAAAGTGAGGCGTTTACTACAAAGCAGATCGGGCACCACCTTATATATCAACAACTTTATCCTAAGGCGGATAAGAATCATATCGAAGTTTGCAGAGAATCCGGATACTTTCTAAAATATAGATTAGCAGAAATATATTTCCCTGTTTATTTCTGTATCTTTGCTTCACTAACTTGTTACCTCAGTGAGACGCTTTCTTTTTTGTTAATATGGTATGGGCGTTATATTTAAAGACAGGAAAATATCATGGATAATAAAAGAAAAAATATGAGTATATATTTAACAGTCCTGTTATGGATTTTGATTCCATTATTAATAATTAACGGGCTTATTTTCTTAACTGGTGATATGCTCAGTGTTTTTGTCGGGGGGATGTTATCCTTAAAGTTGCTATGTTATAGCCTTTTCTTTTCATATAGTTTCTTGCTTGGATATAAGGCACAAACAGGGGGTGGCATTATTATTCTTGTACTTTTGCTGATTTTAGGGCTTTTTTTATGGCAATCATTTATTAGTTGGGTTGAACCCGGGACGTTGTGGCGGGAAGCAGTGGGTGCCATTATATTCTTGGGAGTAATTCTCTCTGTCGGGATTTTATGCCGCTATGGCATTAAAGCCGGTGGACTTCTTCGTTTAAGTTCGATTTTGGCATTTGCCATCGTAGCGTTTGTTTATATTACAGTCTGTTTGTCGACAGTATGTGGCGCTTATTCTCCTATACCTGAAGAACTCTTCTGGAAAGATGCGTATCCGGAGAAGGGGAAAAATGGTACTGTCTTTTTTCATCATTCGAAACTGCATATAAATCCCTTCGATTCGAGAGTAATAGGTGTTTTTCGTTTCAATGATAAAAAAGAGTATGTCGGTTATACTGCCAGCATGTATGAGAGTCATGAAATAGTCAATTCGGGATTTAAAGTGGATGACACGATAAAAGCTTCAACATGTGACTTTATACACAGTAGTTATGAGCCATTATTGAGTAACTTTATGTCCGATTGCCAAGATGCACTCTATATGAAAGAAGGAGATTATTGCGTGTTTCTATATACTGAAAAAGGAGCGCTGTACAGAAAAGAGTTTGATTATCATCGAAATGGGATTGTGAAACAAGCACGTACTTATACGTATGACCGGGAAACCGGATTTCATATTGAAAGAGAGAAAACAATAGAATTTGACGAACTAGGTTTCTGCGATAAATCAGGCCGGGTAAGATGGAATATAAAAGATTTCCATCAAACAGATACAGTGATAGATATGGAATCTCGTTATGGGCAGGCATACGATCCGGCGGCAAGAAATAGAAAATACGCTTTACCCCAACAACTCATAATAGACTCTTTTGTTACTGTTGAAAGTAAGACTGCTTCTCCCGATTCATTGAGAAAATATAGTAGCCTGGATTTTCCGCTGGATGAATACTATAAATTAGGTGGTGTGAATGGGCATGCAATATCGGTATATGTAAATACGGACGAATATAAATGGCGTAAGATATATTTGTCTGATTTTACTCAGTTAGGGAACGTGGAGCAAATGTATTCTTTTATAGATGCTTTGGAATTGAGTTGTTTGGATACCGGGATGTGGGTGAGAATTGGCGAGCAATCAATGGTTGTGGGTGAAGACGATGAATGTTGCAGCTTTGTACTGAAAGAAGTTGTCAAAGGTGGCAAGGCTCTGGCATTGTATTTCTTTGATGACTATGCGGTTACGGCAGATTCGAGATTCTGCTTTTATTTTAATCCCTCTATTCATAAAGACATGGAGATACAGAAAAGAGCCGGGGTGGCTTGGAATGAAATGAAAAAGATCTTTATGGAATATAAAGAAAAAAAGAATTAACTCTCTATTCTTCAATTGTAATCGCTTTTTCTGCCAATGTTGTAATGTGTTCATTTTCCTAATCCCAACGTAGCAAGATCATTCAGACAGGGGGTATCTGAGAAAGATTTTTGTCGAAGTTATTGTTAATTACCGGTCATTTTCCGCGATACGGATTAGAGCTGAATTAAAAAAGAAAGGAGTGCCACAAACGTTATATGACACTCCTTCTTACTTTATAGGGATTAACAGGGGGATTTTATTTTACTTCCCATGTTTCATTGGTCATCAGCAATTCCTGGAAGTTATGATACTTCTTTTTGGCTTTCACTTCATCAATCTGCTCGGCGACTGCATCGTTATAGGTAGGAGCTTCCACATCACGGATCACACCGAGTGCGATTGGGAAATCCGGTCCTTCCATTAATGCCAGTTTCAGTTGCAACGTATTATCCATGCTGTGAGCATTGTGGATAAGAATGTCTTTTTCTGTCACGCCGTTCTCACCTAATTTTACCACTTTCAAGCCGAAACCTTCCTGCATCAGGCCGAACTCTTTGTTTTCGCCGAATAACATCGGTTTGCCGTGTTCCAGATAGATTGCGTTTTTAGAACGTCCTTCTTTCGTTGCGACCGATTCGTGTGTGCCGTCATTAAAGATGACGCAGTTTTGCAGAACTTCCACAACCGATGCTCCTTTATGGTTGGCTGCGGCTTTCAATACTTCGACAGAAGCCGGTCCGTCTACCGCAACACAACGTGCGAAGAAACGGCCACGCGCGCCGAAACAGAGTTCTGCCGGGTGGAATGGATCTTCTACGGTACCGTAAGGAGATGATTTGCTGACGAATCCGCGGTCGGAAGTCGGGGAATACTGACCTTTGGTCAACCCGTAGATGCGGTTGTTCAATAAGATCATATTCAAGTCGATGTTACGGCGTACCGCATGGATGAAATGATTACCGCCAATGGCCAGACCATCACCGTCACCGGAGATTTGCCAGATGGTTAAATCCGGATTAGCTACCTTGGCACCTGTCGCAACAGCGGCGGCACGCCCGTGGATGGTGTGGAAGCCGTATGTGTTGACATAATAAGGTAGGCGGGAAGAACAGCCGATACCGGAGATCACGGCAATGTTGTGCGGAGCTACTCCCAGTTCGGCCATAGCCTTGTGCAAGGAGTTCAGGAAAGCATGGTCACCGCATCCCGGACACCAGCGAGGCTGACCTGATTTATAATCTTTTGCTGTATATACTGTTTCGCTCATCTCTTATTCCTCCAATAATTTAGTGAATGCTTCTACAAGTTCTCTCGTAACGAACGGTTGGCCTTTTACCTGGTTGAACTGGCTGATATTCAGTCCGGGTACTTTCATGCGCAGATATCCTGCGAATTGTCCCAAGTTCTGTTCGGCTACTACAATCTTTTTATACTTTTTCAGTATTTCGGCTGTGTTCCTAGGCAGCGGGTTGATGTACTGGAAGTGAGCGAGTGCCACTTTCTTTCCATTTTTGCGCATATGCTCTACAGCCGAATAAAGATGGCCGTAAGTACCACCCCAGCCTACTACCAGCAGGTCGGCATCAGCATCGCCTTGTACTTCCTGTTCAGGAATACTGTCAGCTATCTTGTCGACTTTGGCCTGACGCAGAAGTGTCATTTTCTGGTGATTTTCCGGTTCTGTGGAAATAACGCCTGTTTCACTGCTCTTCTCGAGCCCACCGATGCGATGCATGAATCCTTCGGTCCCGGGAACGGCCCAATAGCGTACGCCGGTCTTTTCGTTACGTTGGAACGGGGTCCATGTGCCAATCATATTCGGTGTTACATACGGCGGATTTATAGCCGGATACTCATCCATGTTGGGTAATTTCCATGCGGCAGAACCGTTTGCGATAAAGGCATCGGTCAGCAGTACTACCGGAGTCATGTGTTCAAGAGCTATTTTAGCAGCCATATAAGCAGCATCAAAACAGTTGGTGGGTGAAGTAGCTGCAATGACAGGCATCGGACTTTCACCGTTACGTCCATAAAGGGCTTGCAACAGGTCTGTTTGTTCCGACTTGGTCGGCATACCGGTAGAAGGGCCTCCACGCTGTACGTTGACCACAACCAATGGTAATTCGGCGATGACAGCTAGGTTCATGGCTTCACTTTTCAGGCAGACACCCGGTCCTGAAGTAGTCGTTACAGCCAGATCGCCTGCAAATGCTGCACCTACAGCTGAAGCGCATCCGGCGATTTCATCTTCACATTGAACGGTTTTCACGCCCAGCGATTTATGTTTGGCGAGCTCGTGCAGGATATCGGTAGCCGGAGTGATGGGGTAAGATCCCAGATAAAGTTCCAATCCCGCTTTTTCGGCAGCGGCGATCAAACCGTATGAAGTGGCTTTGTTACCATTAATATCGGTATAGAGTCCTGCGGCTTTCGGCGTTTTACTTTCAATCTTGTAAGTGGAAGTAGAGGCATGTGTGTTGGCTCCATAGTTGTAGCCGTCATTTAGCACTTTGATGTTGGCAGCGGCAATTTCCGGTTTTTTTGCGAATTTCTCGTTCAGCATTTTTTCGGCAGCAGACAGGTTGCGGTTGAATAACCAGCATACTAAACCGAGAGCGAACATGTTTTTGCAACGCAACATGGCTTTGTTGTCCAGCCCTGAATCTTTGAGGCTTTCTTTACACATCGACGAGATGGGGACTTCAAGCACTTGCTGTGTGATTCCCATTTCTTCGAAAGGATTGCCTGTCTTGAACTGTGCTTTTTCCAAGTCTTTTTCTCCGAAAGAGTCGGAATCTGTGATGACCAGCCCCTGCGGTTTGCAGAATTTAATTTGTGTTTTCAGTGCGGCGGGATTCATAGCTACCAATACGTGGCAATGATCACCCGGAGTGAATATCTTACTTGCACCGACGTGTACCTGAAAACCTGATACGCCCGTCAGTGACCCTTGCGGAGCACGGATATCTGCCGGATAATCGGGAAATGTACAGATGTCATTTCCAACCGTAGCCGACACGTTCGAGAAGATGTTGCCGGCCAACTGCATACCGTCGCCGGAATCGCCGGAGAAGCGGACAACCACTTCTTCCAATTCTTTAACCATCATTTCGTCTGCCATAATTCTATTTATATATTTAAATTTAGGATTAACATGAACCGGTGTTAGTGTGTTCTTTGAATATTAACCACCAGCGTGTCTTTTTTGTTTGTCACTTTCCTGTATATGTGGCAGGCAAAGTTCGCAAAGTTAAGTGACTTAACAAAATCTTTTCTGATTTATCTGTGGGCCTTTGTTAAAAGAGAGCTGTTTTATTGCAATTTTGTTCTCTGGAGTAAGCAAATTGTCTACATTTTGTTCAGATATGGGCTCTGACTACAACAGTTTGATATCTCTGTTTAGATCGTTTTTTGACTTATTGCTTTCTAATTCGTTTAATAGATAGATATCTGTCTGTATTTTATTTGAATTTTCTTTCACTTTTGGCGTCTCTTACCCTATTCTACTATCTCTCTTCTATCTTATGGATTAAATGAATGTGTTTGCTTCTTCTTCTTTTATAAATCTGTTCTTTCGGGTTTGCCAAATCAGGAGAATACGCTATCTTTGCAGCCGATATCTATCATGGCCCTGTAGTTCAACGGATAGAATAGATGTTTCCTAAACATTAGATAGGGGTTCGATTCTCCTCGGGGCTACAATGATAGAAACGCAGTTAATCAATAGCGATTAACTGCGTTTTTTGTTTGGATCCACTTTCCTTTTTGTGATGACGGACTAGATGTGATTTATACCTTATTATATATGTATAGCCGATTTATATTGATGTGTGTCGTGTTCTACAATACAAGGGTATTCTCAGTTTGGAGATTTCTCAACTTTTCAAATGATAATAAGGATGATACATATCATTCCTTAGATTCGATACCCGATTATGATATGCTATTTATTCATTTTATGTTAATTCAGTTCTTATCTATAATTCTAATTCATCTATTTTCTTTTTTATTTGTTATAGGGACGTTGAGAATTTCTATTTTTGCATTTTATATTTAATATAATGAATCTATAAATAATAATTTATTTTGGAGAAGAAAATTGGAAAGTTAAGTATCAGGGTGTTGTTGAATACCCATCGTAGAAATGATTGTGAGATTTATCCTCTGATTATCCGTGTGGTTTATCACAGGCGTAAAAGTGAGTATTCTCTTGGGTGGAAGATTCATACTTCTAATTTCTCTGCAGATCGTGAGCGTGTTGTCTATTCATCAACCGGTAATCTTAAGCGCAAGGATCTGGGACTTATCAATGATGCCATTTCTCAGGAGCGTGAACGATTGCTGAAGATTTTTGCTTTTCTTCAACAGAATATGCCGGGGTTCAGCTTATCTCAGTTGATGGATAAGTATCGTATGGAGCGCAATTTGCGTTATGTCGATGCTTTTATTGTGCGTGAGATAGAGAGGCTTCGGCAGGAGGGGCGTTCCGGTACTGCCGGCCTGTACCTTAGCGGATTGTACTCTTTACGACGTTTTTTGCGTGGTCAGAAGATTACGTTTCGCGAGTTGACTTATTGTTTTCTTACGGATTATATTCATTTTCTACGTATGCGCGGTATCTCTGAAAATACTGTGAATATGTATATTCGCAATCTCCGCGCTGTCTATAACAAAGCCCAAAAGCAGGGGATAAATATGGGTTGTGAGTCTCCCTTCCGGGAGCTTAAGCTTCAAACTCAGGAGACTGCGAAGCGTGCGTTGTGTAAGCATGATATTGCCCGTATAGTATCTGTTGATCTTTCCTCCGAACCTTTATTGGATCGTGCCCGGGATCTTTTTATGTTTAGTTTCTATGCCCGTGGTATGCCTTTTGTCGATATTGTCTTTCTTAAACATGACTCGATAATCAATGGAATCATTTATTATGAGCGTAATAAAACGGGGCAACGCATGCAAGTCCGTGTGATTCCTCCTCTCGCAGCTCTGATTGAGAAATATCGGAGTTCTTATCCGTATGTATTGCCGTATATAACGTCTTTTTCGGACCGTACGTCTTATATGCAGTATCGTTATGCATTGGGTAATGTTAACCGCCTACTCAAACGGTTGGGCAGGCGATTGCACCTGCCTCTTGTACTGACTACCTATGTTGCCCGCCATAGCTGGGCGACTATTGCCAAAGAGGAGGGATTTTCTATCGCATCTATCAGCGAAGGGCTTGGGCATACTTCTGAGGCAACGACCCAGATTTATCTTCAGTCTTTTAATAGTGAGGTCATTGATAAGATTAACGAGCAAGTCGTAGCCTCCATAGGAAGGCATATCTGATTGCTTTTTGAAAAGGTATATCGTGTGTAAGCAGGTATTTTAAATGATTTGTCCCGTTTGGGACCTCTGCTGTTCCATCTATCTCAATAGGATAGATAACGAGGGTAAAACCCTGACAAAACATGCTTTCTGCTCTTTCAACTACAAAACTCTACTTTAGTGATTCTTGTTTGACAGGGCAAAGATAATGCACCTGCAAAAAGAATCACTTATCCAAAGCAACCATTTACTTCACCTTTTCCGAGATTATATTTTAAGATTCTGATTATCAATATGCTTGTCTTTGAGCTGCCTGACCAACTCTCTTGGGGAATTACCGAAATTCTTTTTGCAGTATTTATTGAAACTGGCCGCTGAAGAGAAGCCGAATTCATACACAATCTCTTTTACACTGGCTCCGGGTTGCGCCAACCGATAAATAATTTTCTTGTTTTTTTGTTTCAGCAACCATGAATATACTGATTCGCCAAATTCTACCTTGAACTTTCTGGCAAGATCGGTAATACTCATTCCCATTGCCTGTGCTAATTCCTCACGATTGTTCACGCGATCAACATGCAGTAAAACAGCAGCTTTGAAGCTCATATTCGTTCCTATGATTTCATGAAATAAATTTACTATTTCCTGTTTGCTATAGCTTGTTCTCAAAATAATAAAGAGTTCTTTCTCCTTAATGGAGTGCAAATGCTTACAGTTGACTCCGGCTCTCAGGTAGGCATCCATTAATTCCAGAAATAAGTTCAGCGGGTGGCGTACCGATAGTATTCCGACCTCTTCAGATGCTTCTCTCACTTCTTTTAGATAGCTCTCTAACATGTGTTTCTCACATAGTTTAATGTCATTGTATAGGAAGCTCATATAAATGTAGCGTCCGGGGACTCGTACCTGTATCTCGTAAGTGGATAATGCCGAGATGAAAAAGAATTCCTGGGCTATTACCCTTTTTATTTTGCCTTCTTTGGGAATAATCTCCACTTCACCTTCAAGAATGAAGATCAGGAAATTAGTTTTAACAGATAAGGTCTGACTATTGAAGTTACTGCCGCTTGTAAGCGTTCCAATCCCGAATCCCTCATACGATTCACTTTTATAATTGGTGCATGAGATGTGCTCTTTTTTGTAATGTAGTTTCATTTTTAGTTTTGTAAATTATAGCTTGATATATTTATGTTTTTATTAAAATGTTTCATAATATGTTTCGCCGGATTTTGATATAATATATTATTATACAGCGATCTATTTAAAATCGACATGTGCCTATCGCATAGAAAAACATTTGCTGAAACAATATTATGTATATAACGCTGATAATCAGGAGTACTTTCTATCACTATCTATCCTATTGAGATAGATGAACTTGATCTGTGTAAGAAGATTAAAATAGATGTTCTATGGTTTTTGTAACCGTAACAATTGAATCTTGATGTGGTTCGGTGGAGGAGTATAAGATATTGCGGATTTTATGTATCCGATAAGTTTAATGTTTTTTTAAGCAAAACAAGTTGAATAATAGTTATGGCGTTTAAGCGATCTGTGTTTCTCTTTCTGTTGGTTGTTTCTTCTACGTTTTTAGGGGTCGAAATAGCTCGTGGGCAGGTTTATTCTTTGCAAACTAATGTTTTGGGTTGGGGTACTACCAATATGAATCTTGAGTTCGGGCTGAAGTTTTCCCATCGTTGGACCTTCCACTTTCCTCTTCAATATAATCCCTTCTCTTTTGGAGATGCGAGGCTTCGCAATTTGTCTGCTTCTCCCGGAGTGCGTTATTGGATCCGTGAATCTTATGGGCGTTCTTATTTCCTTGGAATTCACGGAGTGAGCACCATGTATAATGTCGGTGGAGTTTTTGGCGATAAATATCGTTACGAAGGCTACGGTTTTGGAGGTGGACTTTCTTTGGGGTACAATCGTCCTCTTTCTCCTCATTGGAATTTAGAGTTTGAGGCAGGTCTTGGGGTCTTGTGGACCCATTATGATAAATATGTTTGTAAGGCATGCGGGCAGAAAGTGGCTACTTTTAAGGGAGCACGTCTGATTCCGACCAAGTTGGCAGTGAATATAGTCTATTTATTCTAATTCTATTAATCTCATTTCTTATTCTGTTGTAAGATGATACATCAAAAAAAGTTCGTCACTATATCGATAGGGTATCGTATCTATAAAATGTTAGGGGTGCTCTGTCTCTGTGTGCTGGTATATTCATGCGGTTCAAAATCTCCTTTGACTATGCGTTTGTTTATGCAGGCTGGCGGAGCTACTGTCGGGCTGCCGAATACTTCTTCTGCGGATAGCGTTTTTACAGTCTCCGAAACTGTCGGTTTCCGGGATAGTGTGGTTGTTGACAATCCCGTTTCTTCGGTTGATTCTCTTGAAGAAGATATCTGGAAATCAATTGATATGGATCGCATTGATATTGTTGCTCAGCGTAAAAGTATAGAGCGAATCTTGGAACGTAATGGCGAGGTCACCCTGATGTTTTATGTAAAAGCTCCTAAAGTCCTATTGGACAGTTGCTGGAAGTTGACAATGTACCCGGAACTGATAGAAAAAGACTCTTCTGTTTTGCTGTCTCCTGTTATTCTGCGGGGAAAAGAATTTATCCGTACACAGGAAAGCCAGTATAAAGCATACAATGATTTCCTAAGGGGTATTATACCGGAGAGTAAATATGACAGTGCTTTTGTGGATCGTGAAGGTATCCGCAAAGATATTTTTGCACGGCAGAGACTTTTCTGGAAGGTCTATGAAGCAGAGCGACGTAGACGTCTGGCTTATCTGAGGTGGAAGGCACTTATGGATAAGCGTCATGGATGGATCAGTACGAAAGCAGAGGGAAACCGTAATACTTTGAAGCAACGTATGCAGCGTAATGTCTTGGAACGCAGCGTGGAAAAATTCATCGCCGGTTATGATACGGTTGGTATACGTGCTTCGTACCAGAAAAAATACGATCGCCGTACGGATTTTTGGCCGGCTTACCGTTTGCCTCGTGCAATGACAGTTAAAGATGTTCCTTCCCGCTTTCAGGAACTTTATCTGTCCGGTGGGCGTCTTGAGGATATTCGTAACTACAGTTTCACTCGCCGGGATTCTATTGAGATCGCTTCCCATCGCTACTTCCGAAAAGCGATTGCAGAGAATGAATATAACCGGGATCATCAGGATTTGATTCGTGACCGTATTATCCGCTTCCCTTATGCTGACAGTGCAATGGTCAATCAAACAGCTGATCCTTCGGAAGACTTCTCCTATCTGTATATGTATCGCATCCCGGTACGTGAGGGAATGAAGAAATTACATATAACTCTTCGGGGAAACGTGCTCGCTACGGACCATAGCGTATGGAGTCTTCCTCCGGCGGATACATTGACATTCGTAATTGCGTCTGTTGCCGACTTGGCTGATGCTACTCTGGCGCGTCGTTTTGATATAGCGGGTGACAGTGTGAACCATCTTACTCCTGAGCGTGAGGAGTATGCCCAAGGACTTGAGGCCCTGTCCAATCGTGAATATCAGAGAGCTTTGGGTATCCTGGAGAAATATCCGGACTACAATACAGCTGTTGCCTTGACTTGTTTGGGCTATCATGCAAAGTCGGAAGATTTGTTAAAGCAACTGCCTCAAACAGCTGCGGTTGAATATCTCCGAGCGATTGTGAATGTGCGCTTGGAAGACTACCAAGCGGCAGCAGAACTTCTGTTGGAGGCATGCCGTAAAGATACTAAATATGTATACCGTACAGAAATGGACTCTGATATTGCAGCACTTCTTCCCAGATTTATGGGCCTGAAGGAGGAGCTGGAGCGAATAGCTTCTGAAGAGTAAAGTACACTATACTTATACCTTAATACTATAAGAAGTTTAATGATTCTTTATTTATTGTTGAATTTAAATTTTTATTAAAATGAGAATTACAAAATCGATTCTGGCCTTAATGGCTGCAACCATGACGTTCGCTGCATGTAGCAACGATGAGAAAATTACGGAGAGTACTCCTAAGACGGTAGCTTTAACTGTGAAGCTGCCAGAGTTCGGCGGAGCTTCGAGTAGAGCTATTGATCCTGAGACTACTACGGGGAATAAAGTGACTATTAATGGACCTGTAAAAATTATCGCACGTGTTTCACAAGGTGGTGCAATTACCAATACAATTAGTGAAAACATTACAGCTGGTTCAATGTCCACTATTACAGTTTCTGGTGCGGCACAGTGGATTGAGGTAGAGGCTAATGGTGATAATAGTACTGAAACTGATAATGTAAACACTCGTCAAGGATCAGCTACATCAAGTAAAGTGCGTTTGTTTGGAGGAGCAACGATAAATCCAGGAAGTGGTGGAAATGCAACTTGCACTCCGACAATAAACCCTGATATGGCGCGTGTGGAAGTAAAGGGTAGTCTGGCCGGCCCCTGGACACATCTGAATGATTTAAAGATAAAGGGGATTTACATTAATAATGTTAAGCTTACCAGAGGTGCTTCTTCATTGACCAGAATTGTGTCGGCTGCCTGGGGTACGGATTATGCTCCATCCGGTCAGTTTGAGAAAATGTTTAATACTGATTTAGGAGCAGGTGTAGGAACTGGAGTGGCTCAGATTGCGGGTGGACAAGCCGATGGATATAACTTCTTCCCTCAGCAAGATCTTTCTTCTCCTACCACAAAGGAAGATGTTATGAAGAAATCGATCCATGTTATCATGGAAGTTGAGTTTGATAAGAAAGTTGGTGGCTCAGGTCCGGAAACCGGCTGGCTTAATGTGGTTGCTTTAAAGGATAATACAGCTACTAACTATATTACAGACTTTGAAGCCGGTAAGGTATACTTTATTGACCTTGCCGATATCAAGGATATTATGGATGTTCCGGTTCCTCCTGTAACTCCGGACCCCGATCCGGAAACTGTTTCTGTAGATCTTACTGTAAGCATAGGTCAGTGGACTGTAGTTCAGGTTAAGCCTGAAGTTTAACTTTACTCTGTCTTTTTCCGGTGCGGGAAATACCCCGCACCGGATACAATTTGAATGTTTCTTATTTTATATTAGTTGATATATGATATTTGTCGGGAAGAAAAACAGCACTTCGTTTTTTCTACTTATTTCACTCATTTTAGGACTGGCTCTCTATACAGCCTTATTTAGCAGTTGTGTTTACGAGGACTTGAGTAAATGTTCACGGATGTTTATGTTACAGCCACGTTATCTTTTGCATACGGGTGAAGGCGATCGTTTTGGAGAAGCTGTCCACCATATAGATGTGTATGCGTTCGACTCCCTCGGCATTTATCGCAAAATGTTTCGGGACAAAGGAGCACATTTGAAGAATGGCTACCGGATGCCTATTGACCTTCCTGAGGGGAAATGGACCTTTTTATGCTTGGGAGGTAAGGTTGGTGATTACGAGATTGGCATTTTTAAGACAGGTATTCCTCAACAGTTTAGTCCGGCTGTCTCTCCGGGGATTACCACTCTTTCGGATTTTCGTGTAAAAGCGTATTTTGAGCAGAAAGAAAATTTGGAATACTCACTTGGTGAGTTGTTCTTTGGGCGCCTGGACTCCGTGGAGATTACAGCTGATAACGGTGGGACAGGTGTAGTAGACTTAATGAAAAACACGAATAAGATAGAAGTCCGTGTGAAGGGAATCGCTGATGGTTCATCAGCCCGTATCACCTCTGATAACGGACGCTTTAACTCAGAAAATGTTACGCCGGCCGATGCCGGTACGATTATATATGTTCCTTATTATAGCGCATCTCAAGCGGATGATACCCGTGTTTTCCAGTTTGATGTATTGCGCCTGTATACTGACGGGCATCTGTTCCTTAAATTGCTGAATCCCGATGGAACAGATGTTATTCCGGGATTTACAAAAGATTTAATCAATGCTATTATGTCCTCTCCCGCATACCATACTCAGGAGGATTTGGATAGAGAGGATACCTATCTGATTGAATTGGTGCTTTCTAAAGACGGTGTCATTATCTCTTTGCGGGTAAATGGCTGGGAAACTGTCAGTACTACTCCGGAGGTCTGACAAGGAAAGTGAGAATTCAAACGGAGTGGCTACGGATGTTTTTATGGGTAAATAGAATTTGTTTTTTAGAGTGAATTCGTGCCTCTCTCGTGTTGGAAGGTTGTTTTGTCGTCGGGATGAAGCTACTTTGTCAGGACAAGGTAGGCGTAGGCCGGCACAAAACACCTTCTTTTGAGAGTGTATAAAGTTTTAAAAGTAGAGGGCGGAGTATACTATTAATGAACTGAATCTAAATTGATTGCATAAAATGAGCTTATTAAAGAAAAAGTATATGAGATGTGTAAAAGGAATATATATATTCTTTTTGCTACTGTCTTTTATCTCTTGTGAACTGGAAGATAAAATAGGAAGATATACTTCGGGAGACAATCCGGTAGAAGTAGAACTTATGACTCGTAATGTCACTTTAGGAGGAAGTGAATCCGGAGTGACTCTGAAGCGCTTGCGTGTAATTGCTGTGGCGAAAAACAGTGGAAAGGTGGAAATGAATCGCCGTGCCGATTTAAGTGATCCTTCATCATCCGGTTTAGAGCATACAGGGGGAGTGTTTAAACTCTATCTTCGTCCGGGTGATTACGATTTGTTTGTGATCGGTAATGAAACGACGGGCATGAATTCCGCATTAACCGGAGAGCCATCTTTATCAGAAATTAAAAGTGTACCGGTTACTCTACCTGTAGATACGGCAGAGTTTGTGGTATGCAAGCATCTGGATATCCGGATAAGAAATGCAGCCTCTTCAACTCCGGTCACAGGGGAAGTCAGTGTGGATGAAGGATTAACCTGGAATTCAGCGTTCTCGGTTGAGTTGGAGCGCATTGCTTCAAAGGCGAGTCTGGAGATACGAAAAAATACGGATGAAGATATAAAGATCAGGCAGGTCACTGTTAAACAGTTACCTTCGTTCTCTTTTCTTTCCCCCTCTGCTTATCCGCTTTCCGGCGGGCTTACGGTTACTGATACGCGTTCGTTTTCTACACCTGTTTCTATCGCCGGAGAGAAAGATGTTCCCTCAGGATATCCGTATACATCTGTTGTACAGGGAAAGAATAGCTTTATCTTGCCGGAGTACATTTGGGATAATACGGCAGGGAAGGGGCGTGCTTCTTTTATGGAAATAGAGGCTGAACGTAATGGAGCGTCAGAAACATGGCAAATATTATTGGGAAAGAGTACGGATATTCCGGCTGACTACTCACTTGGGCGTAACACTTACTATCGATATATGCTGACCGTGAATCCGCTGAATGTCGATGTAAATGTAAGTGTAGAACCATGGCAGAATACGGCTGCTTATGATACGATTCCCGGAGCAAAGATCGTTTTCTCACGGGTCAATGTCGGTTATTCGTATGCTTCTGAGAGTGTTGTTACGTTTACAACCAAAAACTTGCCTCCTGTATCTGTCAGCCTATCTCCTGTACTATATACTTATAATTCTACAGGTGATCCTGTGAGTTCTAAATTTGATATGACACGGACTAAGATCAATTACAGCTATGACCAGGATACAGGAACAGGCATGGGAACTCTTACCATAAAACGGAACAAAGTTTCTCTTGCGGACACTTTGCTATTGATGGCAGGAGGATTTGCACATACAATCGCTGTGGAAGGAGTGGAGTTTGCTGGTTCTAATATCTATTTTGATAGGGTTCTCGAGAGGTTTACCTTTGATGATACTCCTGCACCGGGATGCAGAGCGGAACATGAGAAATTTCAGGGGGCGTCTTTTTATTGGGGTTCTTTACAAGGGTATGGCACCGGATATGATTTTCTGGCCACACGTAAGAGTGATAGAAAATGGGGTTATGTTGCTGATCCGGTCTGGATCTCTGCATTTTCTGTTGTTGGGGGAGATGATGAGAATCTGATTCTTCAGAAGGGATTACATGATCCTAAAAATCTGAAAGGTGATATCTGTCGCTTTATAACGCAAAGAGAATGGGGACCCGGAAATAAGAAGTGGCGGATGCCTACTTTAGATGAACTGAAGCTTTTGGGCGATGGGGTTCGGGAAACTACTGCTTCTACTCCGGGTTGGGGTTATATTTTTGGCAGTTCGAGTGAGGGTAGCGCTGTTATTGGCAATGGAATTCGTACAAATAACCGCTATTATCTTCCAGCTAATAATAATGGGCTTAGTGGGAAATATTGGTCTGCTTCCGCTGCAATCAGTGCTTCAGCCCGGGGAATTTACTTAGAATATTCAAGCACTTCTGTGCAAGATTGGGGTACTTCAACGATAGGTGGAGTCATTCGTTGCGTTGTTGATTCTGAGAATAATTATTCAAAAATTTATCGTGTTGTTTATTCGAATACCAATCCTCTGAATCAGGAAAATCAATTGTATACTGTTCCTTCACCGGTATTGTTGAATGAAGGCGAGATAATCACATTACCGGCTCTGTCCACTAAATTCGATGATTATAAAGTATATGAGGGAACTAAAGTGGTAATGACCTATTTTCATTCCGGATGGCTTGTAAATGGACGGTATTTTGATTTTGGTGATTCATATGTGGTCGGTGCTGATGGGGTAGGAAGCACTGAAGTGGAGATTGTACCTGAATGGACTAAATATTGCAAGATAGAGACCGTTTATACACCTCCGTATTCTGGGGCTGTTTTTTATTCGGGTTTTCCTTCGTTGTCCAATAGTATTCACTTCGTGAAGCCAGGGGAACGTTATTCTTTACCAAATGTTCAGGTAGCGGTTATGTCTTCACCGGTTAAGATAGCTGTCGGACTTTTGGTGAATGGTACTCGTTATAATTGGGGGGACGAAATACCTGTTTTCAGCGATATTAAAGTAGAACCCTGTTGGGCAAATGTACCTGAGAGTTCATTTGCATCAACTAATCTGAAACTTTCTAATTCTGGTGCAATTGATGCAACTCTCATTTTTGCATCTGAAGGTGAAACAGGAACCTTATTTTTCTGGGATATATTGAGTCGCAATTCTGTTACTTTACCTGGATTTACTGTGAATGGAGTGAGTATAGCATCACCCACCGTAGCAGATTATGATAGAGGACGTGTGATACATAGTGTAAGTGGATTAAAACGGGGGGTGGGTGATATATGTCGTTTAGTAGGTATTCCTCTAAATGAAATAAATGCAAAATTAGCCGCCGGAATATTACCGGACAATGGGACATGGCGATTACCTACTGCCAACGAACTGGCTGCTCTATTACATCCATTTCAAGGTAGTCCACAAGGAAGAGTTTACCCTATTTTAAATAATACTTTCTTTCCATATAATGCGAGGTATATTGGAAAGGATATTACATATCCCACCGCTGAAATTAGTATTTCACATTTGCCAGCTATATATGCATGGGGAGGGGTTATAAGGTTAGACTCGAGAATTGCTATAGGACCGTATAGCAGCGCCCCTGAAGCTGCCATTCGTTGCATCCGCCAATAGTAATGGAAAATCTGTCACTTAAAATAGTAAGATACAATGTGTTTGAATAAAAATATTAAATCCTTTCTTGGGATACTTATGTGTGGGATATTGGCTTTTCTGCCGGTATCCTGTTCAGATGATTCTCCGGTAACAGGTTCACCCTTGCTTCCGGAGGCTCCTGAAGGTAAAGTGAACGTATTTCTTTCTCTTCATAAAGGAAGCGATTATGAATCTCCTGCCACACGTTCGGGGACAGCGGCCGATGAAACTATCATGGGACCTCCCTGGGTGTTGGTTTTTCTGGGGAATGATAAAGATGCGACTTTCTTGGAAGCCGTACAAGCCAATATGACATCGGTCGGAGAGCTTTATGCACAATTAAGTGCCTGCAATTCTTCAGTGGTTTTGCTGTTGATTTCAAATGCCGATGAATTGATACAGGCGAAGTTAGGAAGTCTTACGACTACGACAACTTTATCCGATGCAGTTACCAATCTTCTTCTGTATGGCGATCCGTCGGATTCTCCTGTGGGGGGTAACTCTGCATTAGCAATTCCGCAAGCGACAGTTCCTTTTACAGGGAAGAAGATCCCGATGTCGGCCTATTGTCCATTGCCACAGATTATCACAGGTACTACTGTAGGAACTGTCGGTACCCCTCTTCGCCTAAAACGGATCGTATCTAAATTATACGTAGATGCTTCCGGTGCACATGCTTCCGATGGTTTTATTTTGACTGGAGTATCTGTTATTAACGTACCGGTACAAGGAGCACTTGCTTTTGAATATGGAAATGTGAATGAAACTTTACCTATTACGGCTCAATTTACCGATTATGGTCATAAATCGGGTAGTGCTTCCCGGTTGGACAATCCGATTATAGCCTCTTTAACAGGATTCGCCGGGCATACAACCGCAGGTATGGGAAGTGAAGACTATCCTGTTTATGTATATGAAACGGCAGGTGGCCCGGCTGACCGTTCGGGTGTTATTCTTGCCGGTAAGTTTGATAACGGACCGGTTCGTTATTATCGCGCGAGTCTGAAAAACAGTAAAGGAGAAAAGCTGGCATTTAAAAGAAACTATCTTTATACGCTAAATCTGGTACGTGTGGAAGGAGGAGGCTATTCTACGATGGATGAGGCGATTGCTGCTCCTTCGGGTAGTAGCGGAATTCTTTGCAATGTTACGGTGGTAGACGATTCGCATGAAATAACAGGTAATGGTGTTTATTATTTGGGGCTGACGAATTCTTCTTATGTGCTTTATACGGATGAAGAACAGAAGGATGTTACGGTATGTGTGATAGGGACCAATGCGTACAGCCGTCCGGGAAGTACGGTTACTCCGGGAGTGGTAAGCATGTCGTCCGGGATAGCCGGTGTGACTCTTAAAACTACTTCGATCTCCGCAGACTCGACTGCCATTAAGTTGGATTTTGCCAAGGGGGCGCAGGGAGAAACGACCCTTGATGTTCAGGTTGGAGGATTGCGTAGGGAAATAAAGCTGAAAGCTGCCGGTATGGGTGTTTCCGGCAATTATGCTTCAGGTTCTCAAGGACTCTTGTTGGGAGATTTCAACCAGATCCGTATTCTTGAAAGTACGTCTAAGTCTGGACTGGCAATATCTCCCGCATCTCCGGACCGGGATAGCGAGGTCATCTCTTCCGTTACTTCTCCTTCTGTCCCTGTTTACTTCTTTGTCGAGGAGGCTGCGGGCCCACAAAGTGCTAAATTGTCGGGCCTTGCGGGAGAATCCGTCGTTGTTATAGAGAATCGGGTGTATAACGATCTCCCTGCTGCATCTAATATTTATTGGGACGCGGCACAAGGCAGATTGACGTTCGATGATGTTCCGTCGTATGTTCCTGCTGCCCGAAACCAAAAACAGGGAGTGTATTTTCTGTATGGTTCCTTAATTGCACTGCAAGGAGGAAGCAGCGCAACTGATGTGCGTCAGCTCGATGCAGCAGAAGTGAATCCTGTATGGAAAACCAATCAGTCTCCGAACATTCCTAAGTTTAATCCCGCCTCTTTAGCTCCCGGAGCAGATCTGGAGAATGTATTGATACATATTCATAATCCGGGTAATCGTATTGGTGATATCTGCCGTTATCTTACGCAGCGCGGATGGGCTCCTCCGGGAAAGAAATGGAAGATGCCTGTGAAAGAACGTTTGGAAGCTGTCTTGAACAGTATATATAGAACTGAAGGATCTTGGTTACCGATAGGGGGACTTGCGACAGACGGTACTGGTGAAGTTGTTCACGGGAGATTGATAAAGGATCGATTTTACTTTCCGGCATCGGGTTCACGCAAAGAAGATGGAACCTTTATCGAGCAACCGGGTGTCTCCGGACACTACTGGAGTTCTTCTGTCATTTCCGGCAGTATCGGATGGCAACCTGCTTCGCTGTGGTTTCAGGGAGGGGATGCTGCAATACAGGCAACTGCTTTGGACGTGGCTCTTCCGGTTCGTTGTGTCGTAGATAATACGTCTACCGATTGGCCGGAATTAGCTACTGTCACTTATTATGCTTATCCGCCGGGAGGAGCAACATTAACCTCGGAACTGCCGGCCAATCATTTTGTGGAGCAACGCAAACCTTTTGCGCTGCCCTCTACCCCTTTGACTCTCAGTGATCCGTCTGTGGCTCATACCGGCTGGGGCAATAATCTTGGATTGGGAGAAAATACTACTATAAACACTAGTGTTGGCAGTTTTTATGCGACTTTTAGCCAAGGTGCTTCTCTAGAGTATGACTCTAATCTTCCTGCAGGTACGGCTTTAGTGTCCGGAACGGTTCCGGGAGTCTATGTTGCTGCCGGAGGTACGAGTATCAAACTTTCGACGAACCAGTTGGTATGTAGTAATCCAGGTTATGTGCATACCGGATGGAGCATCGATGGAGTTTATCATGGATTGGGTGCAAACTATGTGATGCATGCATCCGGTTCCAGGAAGGCTTTTGCCGTATGGTCACGTGACTGCTGGGTTGAGTATCTGGCAAAGGCGCCTGCGGGTGCCCCTGCCGGTGTTACTGTCACCGGTACTTTGCCGTCTCCTGTGAAAGTAGCCCAGAATTCATCGGTTACTTTAGCAACGGAAGCCCAAGGTTTACAGGTTTGCAGTGATCCGAGGTGGAAACACACTGCATGGACGGCAGGCGCTTTTGGCGGAAATACGATCGTGACAAATGACCTTAAAATATATCCCGAATGGACGCGGTATTATCAAGTAACTTATTCACCGCAGCCACCGTCCGGAACAGTACCCGGCTATCCGCGTTCTGAAATTGTGGCGCCGGGAAGTAGCGTGATGTTGCCGGTTCAACTGCATAGCAGTGATCCTTTGCAGGTACATCAGGCGTGGCTGGTAGGTGGACAAGAGAAGGCACCGGGAACATCGGTCATTGTCAATGGGGATATGACCATAACTGCTAAGTGGCTGCTTTATGAAGTAAGCTATCTGGCAAATGCTCCGGTAGGGACCACTTCGGTAACTCCTTTACCCGCTTTACAGAAGATAGCTCCGGGCAAGATGGTGACTTTATCCGCTACCCGTTTGGTATGCAGTGATCCGGCGTGGATACATACCGGCTGGAGCGTCGGAGGTGTGCATTACATTTTGGGGGCCAATATACCCGTTCTAAGTAACATGCAGGTATCTGCCGAATGGACAAAAAGATTTAAGATCAAGTATCATCTGAACTTGCCTTCAGGAACCGGTCATGCTGGTGATATGCTACCTGAGGATGAATATGTGATGCCTGGACAGAACGTGACTCTGGCAGTTCCCAGGCTCAAATGCAGCAATGAGGATTTCTTCTTTACCGGTTGGATGATTAATGGGCAGTTCTATGGTTTAGGTTCAAGTTACACACCGCTACCCGGTCAGGATACAGATGTCTATGCAGTATGGAAATATGCTCAAGCTATGGAATTCAATGTAACCGTATCTAATTCAGGTCGTGGAACCGATAATGCCACATTGGTATTTACAGACAGTAAAGAAGAGCCCGGAGCGTTCTTTCAAAGTCGCGGAGTCGTTGCATGGAGCAATACGGGAAGTCCCGTTACCTGGTTTGATCCGGTAAGCACCGGGCGTACATGGTCTTCCAATTGGATGGCTTTCGCGTCGGAAGAGTTGCATACTTATGCTAACCTCAGAAATGGCGGCGGGGACCCGTGCCGCTTGATTGGGTATTCACAGAAGTATGTAAGTACGCAGATCTCCAAAGGGGAACTACCTGATAATAGAACGTGGAGACTGCCTAAAGGACGGGAGTATATGCAGTATGGATTTACACCGGAAAATAAAGTTGGCAGTTGGGCTAATGGCTGGAACTTTAACAATGGTAAATTTCTTCCGGCTTCAGGAATGCGTAGTGTTGCTGACGGTCAACTCCGTGAATCAGGCGTCGGATATTATTGGTTGAGTGATTACTTTACGATTATCGATGATTTTGGTAAGCAGTATATGGGTAGAGGAAGTAAAGTTTCATCGGAGAAGGTGATAGAAGAAGGTGTTGTATATCATTCTGCAGCCGGCTTCCAGATTCGATGTGTGAGACAGTAGTTTTTGAAACGTTTATTTAATAATTGATAAAAAGCTAAACATGAAGAAGATTGATTTAATTAGAAGTATTGCTGTTAAAAGCAATTTAAAGAAAGAGCAGATTGCCATTGTGGTGGAAGGTGTGATGGAGGCTATTGCCGAGGCGCTACATCAGGGAGAATCCGTCACATTGGTAGGTTTCGGAACCTTTGAAGTAAAAGAGCGCAAAGCCCGTAAAGGTTATAATCTGTCTACGGGAGAGATAATGACTATTCCGGGAAAAAAGACGGTGAGATTCAAACCGGGTGCAAAGATGAATCTTGAGAAGAAGCATCAGGATACCTCCCGGTGAGATTGTGAAAGTTCTAATTAAGGCCAATGCCCATCTGTGACAGATCGGCTTATTGTTTGTTTTGTTTGTGTGCAAGTGCATTCTTCCCGGCGGGGCAAGAATGCACTTACTTTTTGTATGCGATGTGATCACCTTGGTCAAATGACCATGAGGAAGATTGAGTAAATTGCACCTGCACTCACGCCCCTTTATTTCTTTTTCATTCGATCGTGTCTCTGTGAAGGGAAGGTCTGTCAGAAAATAAAAAGCCTCCTCCGCAATTACGCGGAGGAGGCTTTTTTATACCTTATATATTAGGCTTTATTCTTCTGTAGTAGTTGCAGGTGCCGAACCTTTTTTGTTTTTCAGCATCATATATGCAATCGGAGAAGCTACGAACAGAGATGACAGTGTACCGATGACAACACCCAGGATCATTGCGAAGGCGAAGCTGCGGATAGAGTCACCACCCAGGATGAAGATACACAGCAACACGATCAATGTACTCAAAGAGGTGTTGATGGTACGTGCCAGAGTTGTGTTCAGAGAGTCATCAAACAACTGTTTTACGTTGCGTTTCGGATACAGGCCGAAGAATTCACGCACACGGTCGAAGATTACCACCTTATCGTTGATTGAGTAACCGATAGCAGTCAGGATAGCGCCGATGAAAGTCTGGTCGATCTCCAGAGAGAACGGCATCCAGCCCCAGCACAGTGAGTAAGCACCTAAGATCATCAGTGTATCACTGGTCAGTGCTGCTACAGAACCCGCACTGTAAGCGATGTTACGGAAGCGGATCAGGATATAAAGACCGATAGCAACCAGAGCGAATACAACCGACCAGATGGCTGAAGTCTTGATATCGTCAGCGATACTCGGACCTACTTTCTGTGAACTGATGATACTGCCGCCCGTATGGTTATCGCGGTCGATGAATGTAGCCAGTGTGATGTTCTGAGTCAGCATCGGTTTCAATGCTTCGTACAGGTAAGATTCGATTTCAGAATCTACATTGTTACCTTCGTCCTGAATACGGTAGTTGGTACTGATACGTACAGTCTTCTTATCGGTACCGATAGAGATAACGCTTACGTTGGCATCACCGAACTTGTTAGAGATCAGCTCACGTACCTGTTCCGGTTCGATCGGATTTTCGAACTGAACCTTGAAGTTACGTCCACCGGTGAAGTCGATACTCTGGCTCAAACCGCGGGTTACCAGCGAACCGATACAGATCAGCAAAATCACGCCTGTGATAGTCAGCCATTTCTTGTTGCCACCCATAAAGTCGAAGTGTGTATTTACCAGCATCTTCTTAGAGATAGGTGAAGTAAATGTCAGATTCAGCAGTTTGTCTTTGCTCATGAAGTGTTCGTAAACCAGACGGGTCATGAACACGGCTGTAAAGAATGAACAGAGGATACCGATGATCAGAGTCGTGGCGAAACCACGGATCGGACCTGTACCGAAATAGAACAGGATGATACCGGTGATGATAGAAGTCAAGTTGGAGTCGAAGATAGCAGAGAAGGCATTTGAGTAACCGTCCGCCAATGCTTTCTTCACGCCTTTGCCGCTACGAAGCTCTTCTTTGGTACGTTCGTAGATCAACACGTTCGCATCCACCGCCATACCGAGTGACAACACCATACCGGCAATACCTGACATGGTCAGCGCAGCCTGGAAAGATGAAAGGATACCCAGTGTGAAGAAGAAGTTCAGTACCAAAGCGCCGTTGGCAATCATACCCGGGATGAATCCGTACATAGAGCACATATAGATCATCAACAGGATCAGAGCGACAACGAATGAGAAGATACCTGCATTGATAGATTCCTGACCCAGTGACGGACCGACGATGTCTTCCTGAACGATGTGTGCAGGAGCCGGCATCTTACCGGACTTCAATACGTTAGCCAAGTCCTTTGCCTGTTCCGGAGTAAAGTGGCCGGTGATCTGTGAGTTACCACCTGTAATCTCGTTACTTACGTTCGGAGCGGAATATACATAATTATCCAATACGATGGCGATGGACTTATTGATGTTCTGCTTGGTCAGCAATGCCCAGCGACGTGCGCCGTCAGAGTTCATCGACATGCTTACAGACGGTTTGCCGTATTGGTCATAGTCGTCTTTAGCATCGGTTACAACGTCACCTTCGAGCGGTGCTTTACCGTTACGCTCGGTTGATTTGATGGCATACAATTCAAAAGTCTGTCCTTTCGGATCGTATTCGAACGGAGAAACACCCCATTTCAGGCGAAGATCTTTCGGCAACTCGGCAGCCACTTCTTTCATAGCGAGGTATGAATTGACAGTCGCTGTATCTTTATAGTTTGCATAACCTACCACAGGGCCTCCGTTTGGATTTACACTCAGGATAGCCAGTAGCGGATGCTCTTTCTTCAGTTGTTCCAGATCGGCAGAAGAAGCCTGCTGTTTCTTTTCTCCGCCTTTCAGTGCGGCAGCAAGGCTGTCGGCAGCGCTGACTGCTTTATCGGGAGTAGCTTCTGCTGCAGCCAAGGCGGTTGAATCTACTGCGGCAACTGTATCGTTGACGGTAGCTTCGTGTGCCAGGACTGCGCGGAGTTTAGAGTCGGCAGCCTGCAGGTAAGGAGCTACTTCCTTGGCGTTGTATGTTTCCCAGAATTCGAGGTTAGCCGATCCCTGAAGCAGCTTTCTTACACGTTCGGGTTCTTTGATACCCGGAAGTTCCACCATGATACGTCCCATTTTGTCTTCGAGGCTCTGGATGTTGGGCTGAACCACACCAAAGCGGTCGATACGTGTACGAAGCACGTTGTATGAGTTCGTTACGGCAGCTTTTACTTCTTCTCTCAGCACCTTTTCAACTTCGGCGTCTGATGATTTCTGGTTTACTTTGTCTTTGAGCTGTTGTGTCGCGAAGAGTTCAGAGAGTTTGGCACCCGGTGCAACTTTGTGATACTCTTTAATAAACAGTGTGATCACGTCGTCCTGGCTGGTGGTTGCCTGTTTGGCAGCTTCGGCCAGTGCTTTGTTGAAAGCTTCGTCGGGCTTGTTGTCAGCCAATGCTTTGATAACATCGGGTACAGACACTTCGAGGATAACGTTCATACCTCCCTTAAGGTCCAGACCTAAACTGATTTCCATTTCACGACACTGTTTCAGCGTATAGTTACCCAACCATACTTTCTCGTTGGAGAGAGAGTCGAGGTAATCCTGCTCTACCTTCACGTCGCCTTTCGCAAACTCTTTTGCCTTATTGGTATAATGGCGAGTCACGAAGGAGAAAGAGAGGTAGAACACGCATACCAGCGTGAGTAATACCGCAAAAACCTTTACAAATCCTTTGTTTTGCATTTTACTTTTAATTTATTATGATTACATTTTAATTGATTTCTGTCGCATACAAGGCTGCAAATATAGTTTTTTTTTCACATTCAGAAGTAATTAGGAGGCAAATATTTGAATGTGAAGGGGATTTTTGGGACGCTTCGACAGATATTGGCGGAAGTATCGTTTGTCTTTTTGGCAATATGTCAAATGAAACCTCCCAGTTTTCTTTTTTTCGACTCTCGGGACAGGCGGGGCCGGAAAAACGTCTCTATTTCGTTTCCCGGTTTATCGTTTTGTTTTGTCCGGCTTTTATTTTCCGTCAGAAAGAAAGCGATCTGGAAGTAAATATTCCCGGTGCTCTTCAGGGAGGAGAATTTTAGGCTTTTTGATACTCCGGTAGGTGATTCGGAGAGCAACCGGTTAGAGCATGAAGAGCCGGAATAAGTCGTGTTTTCCGGAGCAGTAAACGTAGTTTTCAAAACGTATGGAGATGTCAGTGCAAAGAAGTAAGCGTTTTTAGAAAATGTAACCGTCTTTTGAAGGAAATGCTTACTTCTTTTTCGGAAAACGAAGAGGCTTTTAGTATCGAATCCGGGCTTATTCTTACTTAATCCCCGGCTTTGACCCTTCAATGACCCGGTTTTCTTCCTGTTCGGCCTCCGGTTGGGCATTCTTTTTGTAAAGACGAGTTAGCGGATCGGTCTTTTTCCTGTCTTTTTGCTTGCAAGGCTGATGAATCATGAACAAAAGAACAATTCTTCCTTTGCGTGCTTTGGGGAAGAGCCGTAACGGGCGAAGCTGTTCAGATTCTTCTGAAAGGGATTGTCGTTTGCGATTAATCGGGGAGCGTAATATAGCACCAGATGGGATAATGGTCTGAGTCTTTGATGGAATTGTCCACCGTGCATCCGGACGCTTTCAGGTTTTTACTGACCAAAATATTGTCAATCCGGAAATAGAATTTATTCTGGTTGTATGAGATGCCCAGCCCGCATCCCGATTCAGTAAAAGCATCGTCCATATCTTGCGAGATGACCCGGTGGGCATACGAAATCGGGGAGTCGTTAAAGTCGCCGCAAACGATGACCGACGGATAAGGTGAATGGGCTATTTCCTGAGCGATGGTGCGCGCCTGTGCCGAGCGGATGGCCGAAGCTTCTGCCAGTTTATTGACGAGTTGCCGTACACCGCTTTTCACTTTTCCCGCCTTCGGATCTTTCAGCATGTCTTCATATACCACTTTGTCTTCTCGGGTAAGTTTATTCGACTCAAGGTGATTGTTTATCAGCAGCACGGTGTCTTTTCCTATCTTGATCTCGTAAACCATGCTGCCGTTGTAGTTGCTCCGGTAGTCGAGCATGCGTGCCGATAGAATCGGAAACTTCGAGTAACAGGCCAGTTGACTGCCTGCTCCGGTTTTTCCCACTTGCTTGATATTGTGATACGGATAATCCTTTAATGCCTGCCTGATCTCTTTATTGCTGAGATGTATCTTGGCGGTTTCGGAGCCGGCATACTCCTGCATGCAGACGATGTCGGCGTTGCTGTTTTTTATATAATTCAGGATGGGGTTTTGTCCGTTCTCTTTCTTCATGTTCCCAAAGGACATGATGTTGTACGAAAGGAGTTTGATGCTGTTTTCCGGTTGTCCGGCCGTTCCCGGGTTGACAGGCATATAGGTGCGCAACTGCGGATAGCAAAGGAGGAATCCCAGTAGGGGTACCAGTGCGAAACGGTAACGCACGATGAGCCAAAAGATCAGAAAGCAGAAGTTGATGACGAGAAAAATGGGAAAAGTCAGTCCCAGGCATGACTGCACCGGATGCACTTCGGGATTGATATACGGGCTGTAAGCTGTCAACAGTAACATTCCGATGAAGAATGCGTTGACAGCCAGACATAAGAATAGGGCTAATCTGCCTATATGCTTCATGTGCTATCTTTTGCTTGCGTCGAACAAGCTCTTTTTTTCTTCTGTTGTCAGACTCTCGTATCCCGACTTCTTCAGCTTGTCGAGAATCCGGTCTATCTCGTCCGATTGTGCCTTCTTGCGGGCGTTGTAATCGTAGTCGTTCTGACGGGTATTGTTTCCGTAATGCACCTTCATCTTGGGTTTCCACTTCCAGGTTTTGGCGCTGAACAGGGCGGCGATGGCATCGAGCGCCTTGTTGACCCATGAAGTGATGTCTTTCCCTTTGTTCAGGCTTGCCGCAAACCAGAGTCCTGCCAGTGCTCCGCCCAGGTGGGCGATGTGTCCGCCCGCATTGCTCGATGTGATGAACAGCAGATCGGTCAGCACCACGATCAGGGCCAGATATTTCAACCGTACATTGCCGAAGAAGAGAAGGCGTACGGGATAGTTCGGCTCCCGGTAGGCTGTTGCCACGACGATAGCCAGCACCGAAGCCGATGCGCCTACCATGGTGGAGTAGGCGGTCATGGGACGGAAATACGGGAAAACATTATAAGAAATCATATAAAGCAGTCCGCCGCAGATTCCTCCTACTATATAAAGGCCTCTCAGGTGCTTGCCCGAGAAGAAATACAGAAACAGTGCCCCGAACCAATAGAGCCATAGCATGTTGAACAGGATGTGCAGAAATCCCGCATGCATGAACATGTAGGTGAAGATAGACCATGGCTGCCATGCAAATCGGGTAAAAGAAGCCGGCAAAGCCAGCAGCTCGAAGATATCGGCGGCACTCCGGTTGAACAACTGCAGTAAGATACCGATCAGCGTTGTAATGACAAATACTCCAACGTTGATGAATATCAGTTGAATATAGACGTTCCCTCTACGAAACGCTTCTTTCAGGTCAGTTATAATATGTCCCATTGTTTCTGTTCTTTTTTCTCCAGTACATGATCAGGATGAATCCGAATATCATTCCTCCGAGATGCGCGAAGTGCGCCACGTTGTCGCCCGGATTATTGGCAAAACCTGCATACAGTTCTATCAGGGCATATCCGATAACGAAGAATTTTGCCTTGATAGGGAAAGGCAGCGGGAAGATGAACAACTGCTGGTTGGGGAACAGCATTCCGAAAGCCAGCAAGATGGCGTACACGGCTCCCGAAGCTCCCACTGTAGTCATCATGTTCAGGTATTCACTCATAGGGATGATACCCGTACCGATGTTTACACTGGTATATTGCGACAGTTCGGTCACGTATTGTATGTATTGTACTCCTTCCTGAAGTAAGCCTGCGCCCACGCCGCAGAGGATATAATAAAATAAAAAACGTTTCGGGCCCCATACTTGTTCGAGAATCCGTCCGAACATCCATACCGCAAACATATTAAAGAAGATGTGGGTGAATCCCCCGTGCATAAACATGTAAGTGAATAGCTGTGCCGGATTAAAATTGTCGGCAAGGAAAAAGTGCAGACCCAGATAGTCGGATAAGTTGATCCCATAGCTTTGTGCTACAAATTGTGCGAGGAACAGGAGAACATTGATAATTATCAGGTTTTTTGTTACAGTAGGCATCCTTCTTATTTGTTAATGTAATTAATGTGATAATGTGCGTATTAGCTTCTTCGCGCATCATAATGAACGCAAAAATACGAATAAATTCTGTTCTACAGCAGAAAAATAATCTACTATTAGTTCTTTTTCAACAATTTGATGTGTTTTTTTGATGTTTTTATTTGATATATTGTTTTGTTACTTTATATTTGTGAGGATTTTAAGGATATCTTTTGTGTAACATATATTAATTAATCATTTACGTATTATGAATAAGGCTGAACTTATTAATGCAATGGCAGCGGAATCCGGCTTGAGTAAAGTGGATTCTAAGAAAGCGCTTGAAGCTTTCTTTTCTTCGGTTACAAAAGCTTTGTCGGCTGGTGACAAAATTTCCTTGGTTGGATTTGGTACATTCTCTGTAGCTGAAAGATCAGCAAGAATGGGAATCAATCCTTCTACCAAGAAGGCAATTGAGATTCCTGCAAAGAAAGTTGCTAAATTTAAACCGGGTGCTGAGCTGACAGATGCTATAAAATAAGCATTTATAGTTGAAAAGAAATTAAGAGAGGAGGCGCTTTGGCGTCTCCTTTTTTTGTATCTTTGCGCGCAGAATAATAACTTGGATATGAAGATAGAAGATAAACTTGTGACGTCCGTAATCAGCGGACTCAAAGCACTTTACGGACAGGATGTACCTGCCGCGCAGGTGCAGCTGCAAAAGACGAAAAAAGAGTTTGAAGGACACCTCACCCTTGTGGTATTCCCCTTCCTGAAAATGTCGAAGAAGGGCCCGGAGCAAACCGCACAGGAAATCGGTGAGTATCTGAAAGCCAATGAACCGGCTGTGGCAGCTTTTAATGTGATCAAAGGTTTCCTGAATCTGACCGTTGCGTCGGCTACGTGGATCGAACTGCTTAATGAAATTCATGCCGATGCGCAATATGGCATTGTATCGGCAGATGAAAATGCCCCGCTGGTGATGATTGAGTACTCTTCTCCCAACACCAATAAACCCCTTCACCTGGGCCACGTTCGTAATAACCTGTTGGGTAATGCGTTGGCCAATATCGTCATGGCGAACGGCAATAAGGTGGTTAAAACCAATATTGTCAACGATCGCGGTATCCATATCTGTAAGTCGATGCTGGCATGGCAAAAGTATGGCAAGGGTGAAACTCCCGAATCATCAGGCAAAAAAGGCGATCATCTGGTAGGTGATTATTATGTCGCTTTCGATAAGCATTACAAAGCTGAAGTAGCAGAGCTGATGGAGAAAGGCATGTCGAAGGAAGAGGCGGAAGCTGCCTCCCCGTTGATGAATGAAGCGCGTGAGATGTTGGTGAAATGGGAAGCCGGTGATCCGGAAGTGCGTGCGCTTTGGCAGATGATGAATAACTGGGTATACGCCGGTTTTGATGAAACGTACCGTAAGATGGGAGTCGGTTTCGATAAAATCTATTATGAATCCAATACATACCTGGAAGGCAAAGAGAAAGTGATGGAAGGCCTTGAGAAAGGTTTCTTCTTCAAGAAGGAAGACGGTTCTGTCTGGGCTGACCTGACAGCCGAAGGATTGGATCACAAACTGTTGCTTCGCGGCGATGGAACTTCGGTATACATGACTCAGGACATCGGTACGGCTAAGCTGCGTTTTGCCGATTATCCCATCGATAAAATGATCTACGTGGTAGGTAACGAGCAAAACTATCACTTCCAGGTATTGTCTATCTTGCTGGATAAACTCGGATTTGAGTGGGGCAAGAGCCTGGTGCATTTCTCTTATGGTATGGTCGAACTGCCTGAAGGCAAGATGAAGTCACGTGAAGGTACGGTGGTGGATGCTGATGACCTGATGGCCGAAATGATTGCGACAGCCAAAGAAACCTCTCAGGAATTGGGCAAACTGGACGGCTTGACACAAGAAGAGGCGGACGATATTGCACGTATCGTTGGATTGGGTGCACTGAAATACTTTATCCTGAAAGTGGATGCCCGTAAAAATATGACTTTCAATCCGAAAGAGTCTATCGACTTTAACGGTAATACAGGACCTTTTATCCAGTATACGTATGCACGTATCCGGTCTGTGTTGCGCAAAGCCGCCGAAGCGGGTATCGTGATTCCGGAAGTACTTCCGGCCAATATCGAACTCAGCGAGAAGGAAGAGGGATTGATTCAGATGGTTGCCGATTTTGCTGCGGTAGTGCGCCAGGCAGGTGAAGATTATAGCCCGTCGGGTATCGCCAACTACGTTTACGACCTGGTGAAAGAGTACAATCAGTTCTATCATGATTTCAGTATCTTGCGTGAAGAAAATGAAGACGTGAAGTTATTCCGTATTGCTCTGTCTGCCAATATTGCCAAGGTTGTCCGTTTAGGTATGGGATTGCTGGGCATTGAGGTGCCGGATAGAATGTAAGAAGTTCTTTGAACAAAAATAGAAACTACGGGGTTTCTTTAGCCGGGACACAACTGCTAAAGAGATTCCGTATGTTGTATTACGGGGGAGTCTTGCCATAAGGTAGGGGATAAAACAGACAGTGGCGATCCAAGCACTTTTTATGCCAGGGATCGCCACTGCCAATAATGACCGGTTATTTCAGGTTAGTTTAAATCCAGATAATCCCAGATCTTATGTGATTTACCGTCTTCGCCGATAATGCCGCCGGAGCAATATTTGTAGACAAGTTCTTTTTGGAAACTGCCGATGGAGCTTACTTTACCGTTGATCCAATCGCTAAAGCCCGGATAAGTCTCAAAAAGACTGTTCTTTTCCTGTGGATAGCTGAACGTGCCATTACCATTCGAAACGGCCAGGCCATAAGGCATATTTTCCTTATTTACCATATCGTAGGATTTGTAATCGATGTCTGAGCTGGCAGCGTACATCCGTTTTCCGTCTACCTCAATGAACCAGGCTACCCACGCTGCTGAGGTTTTTTCTTTCTTGGGCATGGCATAGTTTTTTATATTGGTTGAAGCCAGTTTGTAACGTATCGGGTCATTGTCATTGACTGTATTGATGAATCCCTGTCTTCCGCCGAATAAATCAGTTCTGACGTCATCGCTGATCATGTGCGTTGAGCCATCGGATAGGATACACCCTAGTTTGATCGTCTTGGTGCTTCCCAATGCGATGGGCTGGATCTCTATCGTTTGCCAAGTCTCGGTGGGATGCTGGTAGGCGTGATTACTGGCGGTATTCTTTACATGGATAATCAAATCGTTGTAATCGTAATCACCATTCTGCGTATCTTCGAACATGATGGCCTGCCACACCTTTGCGTAAGTTGTTTCCGATCCTTCGTCCAGAATCGTATAACTGATGTTGATACCGTCTCCTTCGGCACGAGTCGATATTGTGGCGTTTTTGGGGATACGGATGGTGATAGGTTCATTAGCCATTGCCAGGGTATCTTCTCCGGAGGTGACAAAGGTGGTATATCCCTCTTTGACAGGTACGCTGAAATCTTTGGATGTTTCGCAATTTGCTACACGTGTTTCGATAATCTGAGAATAATCTTTCTCATCCTCGATACAAGAAGCCCACAATGCAATGGAGGCGACTGCTAAAATGACTTTCTTCATAGACTGTTCGTTTTGTTTGTTCTACAAAGATAAACAATTAAAATGATAACTTGCTGAATAATAGTTTGAAAAACAAAAAAAGTACAAATAATACAGACCTTATCTACTTTTTAGAGAAAGTAAGTATAATCTGTATTATTTGTACTTTTCAGTCGGGATGCCCGAATGTGGCTATTTTTTCTTAGCGTAGCGTCCGCGTTTCGGAGCGTTTTCTGCTTTTTCGCTTTGCAGTTTTATGATTTCCAGGCAGGTCTGGTAATTCAGATCGACCGGTACCACGTCTTTGGGTATTTTGTAGTTATTTCCTTTGTAAGCGATGTATGGTCCGTATCTGCCGTTGAGGATTTCCATTTCTGCATCTTCATCAAACTTCTTGATGTGCTTTTTCGCTTCCGCTTCACGTTTAGCCAGGATTAGCTCGATAGCTTCGTCCAGTGTGACCTCCAGCGGGTCATAAGTTTTGGGCAAAGACACATATTTAGAATTATGATATACATAAGGTCCGAAGCGTCCGGTACCGATTGTTACGGTTTTATCTTCAAATTCTCCGACTTTGCGCGGCAGTTTGAATAAGTCCAGTGCCTCTTCCAGAGTGATGGTCTCCATAGACTGTCCTTTCTTCATCTGTGCAAAGCGTGGCTTGTCTGTGTCATCGGCCGTACCGATCTGTACTACCGGGCCGAAACGTCCGATCTTCACCGATACGGGCTTTCCGGTTTTAGGTTCCTCTCCCAGAATCCGTTCACCTACTTTGTGTTCGGTTTTGGTAGCCAGTGTCGTTTCTACTGAAGGATGGAAGTCCTTATAGAAATCCTTCATGATGCTTGTCCATTTCTTATCGCCTTCAGCTATCTCGTCGAATTGTTTTTCAACGTTTGCCGTAAAGTTATAATCCAGGATATTGGGGAAGTATTCGGTCAGGAAGTCATTGACTACAGTGCCGATGTCCGTTGGCAATAGTTTTGATTTCTCTGCTCCGACAATTTCCGTATGTTTGATATCCGTAATCTGATTATCTTTCAAGGTCAGTATATCGAACGAGCGCTCTTCTCCCGGTTTATCCCCCTTCTCCACATATTCGCGTTGCTGGATGGTAGAGATGGTCGGTGCGTAGGTTGACGGACGTCCGATTCCCAGTTCCTCCAGCTTGCGCACCAGGCTGGCTTCGGTATAGCGTGACGGACGTTGTGTGAAACGTTCGGTAGCTACGATTCCCTGATGTTCCAGCATTTGTCCTTTCTTCAGGGGTGGCAGCAGGTGGCTTTCGTCTTCTTGTTCATTGTCGTCATCATACGATTCTTTGTATACACGCAGAAAACCATCGAACTTGATCACCTCTCCGGTAGCGGTAAATTTATCGTTACCGTTGCTGATACCGATGGTTGCCGTTGTCTTTTCCAGTTCGGCGTCTGCCATTTGTGAGGCTATGGTACGTTTCCAAACCAGGTCGTATAGTTTTCTTTCCTGAGCCGATCCTTCGATGGTCTGGTTTTCCATGTAAGTCGGGCGGATAGCTTCGTGCGCTTCCTGAGCTCCTTTGGTCTTCGTAGCGAAATGGCGTGGATGCACATATTGGTCGCCCATCATCTGTGCGATGGCAACTTTGCTTCCCTCTGTGGCGTATTCAGACAGATTCACCGAGTCGGTACGCATATAGGTGATTAATCCCGATTCGTAAAGCTTCTGTGCAACCATCATGGTTTGCGCTACAGTGAAGCCGAGTTTGCGGGCAGCTTCCTGTTGTAGGGTTGAGGTGGTAAATGGGGCTGCCGGGCTTTTCTTTACCGGGCGGGTTACGATATCTTCGATAGAGAATGTGGCTGCCTTGCATGATTCAAGGAATTTTTGGGCTTCCTTCTTTGTCTTCAGGCGGCGTGCCAGTTCTGCTTTCATCTCTACCAGCTTGCCGTCAGCATCCGGTACGAGGAAAACAGCTGTGACACGATAAGAAGCTTCGCTCTTGAAAGCCTGTATCTCACGTTCGCGTTCTACGATCAGACGTACGGCAACCGATTGTACCCGACCGGCAGAAAGTGCAGGTTTTACCTTTTTCCACAAAACAGGTGAAAGTTCGAAACCCACGATACGGTCTAAGATACGGCGTGCCTGCTGAGCATTCACCAGGTTGATGTCAATGTCGCGTGGCTGTTCGATAGCCTTCAGTATAGCTGTTTTGGTGATTTCGTGAAAAACGATACGTTTCGTATTTTCAGGTTTTAATTTCAGGACTTCGTAAAGGTGCCATGAAATGGCTTCTCCCTCCCGGTCCTCATCGGATGCGAGCCATACGGTTTCTGCTTTGCTTGCTTCTTCTTTCAGTTTATTAACCAGCTCTTGTTTCTCTGCGGGTATTTCGTATTTGGGTTTGAAATTCTTTTCTATATCGATAGAAAATTCTTTTTTCTTCAGGTCGCGAATATGTCCGTAACTTGAGAGGACTTTAAAATCTTTCCCAAGAAACTTTTCAATCGTTTTTGCTTTTGCTGGAGATTCGACAATGACAAGGTTTTTCTGCATATCTGTGATATTAAAACATATAAATTGCCCGCAAAAGTAGAAAAAAACGTTTTCTTTACCTTATAATATAGAGAGAATCTGATTTTTTTTGCAAAAAAAGACCTTTTTTATAAGAATCTTTTAAATTTTTTGTACTCAGGAGTTAGAGGAGTGAAAGCCTTTAATCGGAAGTAAATTCCCGGTAATAATTCACTTCGGCCTTTTTACCTCCGGTCAGACCGATGACTTCTTTAACTCCTGAGTTTTACTAAATAACCGGATCTGGTTTTGAGGATCTTTTAAAACCGGAAGCTCAGTCCCCCCACAAAATTGATTCCTTCAACCGGATAGTATAAGTAGTACTGATATTTCTTATTCAGCAGATTGTCAGCCTTTACATATGCCGAAATTCCTTTAAAGATTCTGTATGTGGCTCCCAAGCTCAGGTTGCTGACGGCAGGAATACTTTTCGCGTAAAGTCCGGTATAACGTTCGGCCCTGCGGGTATATTGGTAGCCTGCGTTTAGCCAAAGCGCGGCTATCGGATGAATTTCCGTGTGAATTCCGAGGTCAAACTCCGGTTTCATCAGTAACGCTTCATTATAATCGGAGGATTTTGAACCGGTTGTTTGAGCGTCCGCATTCCAATGATAATAAGTTCCGCCTGCTGAAATAGCAAATAAGTCTTTGTACTCATAGCTGGCTTTGATACCTGCGTAAAAGTTATCTGTATGGGTCTGTCCCAAACCAATGTAGTTTGCTCCGTCTCCACCCTCCCAGGCGTCTGCCGATTGGTATAAATCATCTTTCAGATTTTGGTATCCGCCGAAGATGTCGAACCAAAGTCCGGGTGTCGGACTGGCTTTGAATCCCAGTCCGGCATTCAGTTGTTCATAAGTGTCTTTTACCTCCTGTCCCGGATCGAGGTACGGATTATAAGTTTCCAGCCGGCGGAAGTCGTTTAATTGTCTGCCTCCTGTTGCTTTGGCATATAGTACGTAACTGTCCGAGAATACATATTGGGCTTTCACGTCCGGAGACACGCGGACAGCTTTCCCGTTTCCGAAAGAGAGGTCTACGTTGGCGCCTACATGTACTCTCCAACTGTCATTATTCAATTCGTAGTAAGGATTCAGATCAAGTGTTGTACGGTTTTTGAAAATATCCTTTATCCGGTCTTTATTTTCTTTCAGTTCGTTCCCGTAGATCAGGTTGTTCATGGCAAATCCGATAGCTACTGTCTGCTCGTCACTGACTGAACCGCTTACGGTTGCCAGAGTACGTACCATTGTTTCGTTTACCCCTCCGAAGAGTTGGCATTGCTGCCGTCCGTATAGCATCAGATTGGTTTCCGCCCGGTATTGCAAGGGCAGGGTTTCGTCTGTTGATTTTACTCCGAAGTGTACGTCACCGGAGGTGAATTTCTGCTTTTTGAATCCGTAAGGTTCATAATTGAAATTGCTCAGGCCGAAATTACCGGCTACGTTCAAATCCAGTTTTGCAAACTGGTGTACATAGTCTACATTGGCCCGTGTACGGTAATAGAAAGCGTTCCATTTTCGGGTATCACCGAAGGGCATATCCAGCGTACCGTCCATTCCGTCCATTTTGAAGTTCACGTTCAGTTTGTCCCTGTCCGAGAGACGGAACAGATAATTGGCTAAAACGTCCAGGTTACCGTAGTTGCCATATCCCAGGCGAACATAACCCGGGATGAATCCCGGTTGTATCTCTTTGCCGGTGTAAGCGCCTATAGTCCCTGCCGGAATCGAAGTGGCGGGAGTTGTGAATGTAGCGTATTCCACCTCCTTTTTGCTTACGGAGGGCTCTTCAACTTTGGGGAGGACATTTACCTTGGCAGCATCCATTATGTCCGGATTATATTGCTGCTCCACTATTACGGTGCGGTTTACAGTCGTATCTTTGGGCTGCGTCTGAGCCTGTATCGAAACGGGCAGTGCAGTAAAAGCAATTCCTAAAAGGATATAATTATTATATTTCATACTCTGTTACTTATTAAGGTTGTTCAGTCTGCTTTCAATCATACTCTCAATGTCATCGTCAGCATGGTAGTTTTGTTGCAGGCTCAGCAGATACTGGCGGGCATCCAACTTTTTATCCATAGCCACATATACATCGGACAGGAGGATGAAGCCACGCGCCAGCCAGTAGGCATGCGGTGTGCTTTGATCGATGAAGTTCAGCAACTCTTTCTCGGCAGCGGCATAGTTCTGTGAGTTATACAGTTCCTGGGCTACCAGGAATTTTGCTTCTGCACCGTATAGGTTACGTGTATCCTTGGCCAGTTCTTTCAAGTCGCCCATGGCGGCTTTGTCTGCTTTCTGATTCAGATAAGCTTTGGCACGGTAATACAGGGCTTCGTTCTTAAGTTCCGGGCTTAGTTTGGCTTCCGATAATAAGGCAGTTGCCGCATGAATGGTTTCCGTATCGTCTTTTAGCAGATAAGCCGCACGGAGCATACCGGTTTCGGCCAGCAGTCTGCGTTCGGCGGTAGTTGCTTTTTCTTTCAGCATTTTGTAGCTTGCCAGTGCATCGGCAAACTGTACTTTATTGAATTGTACTTCCGCACGCATAATCAATGCCTCTTCCGAGAAAGGATTGTCCGGATACTCAAGCAACTTGCCCGAATGTTCCAGAATCATGTCGTAGTTCTTTTGTTCTTTGCCTATCAAGCAGAGATAATAGTGTGCGTTCAGTCCGAATGCTCCATCCGGGAAAGTTTGCAGGTACTTTCCGAAGCTCTCTTTGGCCTGCTCCACTCGTCCCCGGATGTAAATCTTCTCAGCTGCCATATAAGTCAGTGAGTCCTGCTCGCTCGCATCGAAGCGGATGTTGCCCGGCATAGCCGAAGCCAGCGCCGCAAATTCATCGATACGGTTCATATCCACATAGATCGACTTCAGGTCACGCATGGCCAGACGCGCTTCGTCGCTTCCCGGATATTTTTGGACGACTTGCTTGTAAGCGTTAATGGCCTGGTCGTAGTCCTCGTTTTGGTAATAGAGCAATCCGATCTCTGCCGCTGCTTTGCGGCTGACAGGACTTTCGGGATATTTAGCCAATAGTTCCTTGAACGAAGCGATGGCCTGTTGATTGTTGTCCATCAATACATAAGAACGGCCTTTTTCGTACAGGGCGCTGATGGCATAGGGGGAAGCGGGATATTTACCTGCCAGGCGATTCAACAAAGTGATTTTGCCTGAATAATCTTTTTGCAGGCCCGATACAAGTGCGAGTTGATAGAATGAATAGTCTCCCGAAGGAGTATTCATCGCTTCTGCCTGTGAGTAATAATGTTTGGCTTCGTCAAAGTTGCGCACATCCAGATAACAGTCTCCGATGCGGTTATAAGCATCGGCCAGTGCCGTTTTGTTTTCCCCTTTTTCCAGGCTGATATATTTCCGGAACCAGTTTTGTGCCTGTGTATAGTCTTTCTGGTGAAATGCAATATAGCCTAAGTTATAATGTGCCAGGGCATACATCTCGTTATGGGTCTGCTGGGTCAATTGCAGATAATCGGTGAAGTTCCGTTTAGCTTCCTCCATACGGTTCAAGCGGTAATAAGCTTCGCCTCTCCAGTAGAGGGCGTCGGCTTTGGTCTGGCGGTTGTATTGTCCGAGTCCGAGCGAGCGGTCGAAATAACCGATGGCTTGTTCGAATTGTGTATTGGCGAATGCTTGTGTGCCCAGTTGGAATAAGATACGTTGCTTTGCTTCCAGAATGCGTTTACCGGGATGTGCGATGCGGTCGATTGACTTCAGGGCCGCCTCATAGCTCCGTGTGTTCATATACACTTCTACCAGATAGCTACTTACCATCTCCGCATATTCTGAGTTCGGGAATTCATTGAGGAATTTTTCAAAAACAGTTACCGACTCGCCGAAAGCCGAATAAGATGTTTCGTGGATGCACAATGCATAGTTGTAGGCGGCCTGTTCTTTAATTTTCAGGTTTGCGTTCGAGGCGGCAGCCTGCTCGAATGCCATGCGGGCTTTGTTTTTTTCAGCCAGATGCAGATAGGCGAGTCCCATGTGCAGGTATGCGTTTTGAGTGAGTGCATCGCTCTCGGTAGTGACCTCTCCGAGTGTTTCGGCAGCTTTGGAAAATACGCCGGTCTGAAAGTAAGACAGTCCCAGCATATAAAGTGCGTCTCTTCGTGGAGTATTTTCCTTTTCCAGATAATTCCGGAAAGAGGCGACCGCCTTGTGATAATCTCCAAAATGATAATAGGCATCTCCCAGAATCCGATACATTTCCGCGGCGTGTTCGTTTTGCGGATAGGCAGACAGATAATTTTGTGCTACGATCTGTGCCTTGTCATAATTCTTTTTGACGGCGTAAATTTCAGCGATATAATAGGGCACCAATGCCTTGTATTTTGCGTCATCCTGCAGGGGGAGAAAGCCTTTCAGTGCTTCGTCATACCGTTTTTGCGTATAACGTATGTATGAGATATAGTAAGAACAGTCATTCGCATATTTGGGACTGCTTGCTTTCAGGGTTTCGAACCAGATGGCGGCCTCTTTGACATTGCCGACTTTCAGGTAGCAGGTAGCCAACTGATAGGTCATGTCATCCCGTTCCTCGTTGCCCAGCAAATCAAGGCGGGAAGAGTTGAACAAGGCGAGAGCTTCATCATAGTTGCTCTGATAAAAATAAGCAGAGGCAATCAGTGCATAAATACGGTTTGCGTGAGGAGTATCCGGATAGGTGTCCAGATAGTTGCGTAGTTGCGCGATGGCATTACGGTCTTTCAATTCATACGCCGAACATACCAACATGTATTCAGCCTCTTCTTTCAGGTTCACGTCCGCTTTCTGGCGGACAAATGTGCGCAGGGGAGGCATTGCGGCTGCATAGTTCTTTTGCAGGAACAGCTCTTTCCCTTCTTTATACAGATTTACGGGAGACGTTATTTTCTCGCTGGTTTGTGCCTGCAAGGCGACAGGCACACAACATGCCACGGCACATATCAATCGTGATATCTTTTTTTTCATAATTCAGAGTTTTGACAAAAGTACTTGTTTTTATGTATTTTACCTCTCTTTCAGGAATCTTTTTAACCCTTTTTTGATAGAGCCCAACCCGAACTCTTCGGGATTAATTTGGCACAATGGGACGAAAAACGAGTCCGCCACATCATCCATTGCTTCAAAGTGACTTGTATCTTCCACTTGGCAAAGGAAAAACATGTCGAGCGTATGTACAGGAAACCCGGAATAGATATAAATGTTCGGAAGGGAAAACAGGTAGGTTGCCTTTTTCACTTTTAGTCCGGTCTCCTCTTCTACTTCCCGGCTTACTCCTTCTTCACCCGTTTCGTTCATGTCGATGAAGCCACCCGGAAGGTCCAGCGTCCCTTTCGCCGGCTCTTTGGCACGGCGGCATACCAGTAACTCGTCTTTTTCGTTTAAGATCAGTGCCACTGTAGCCGATGACGGGTTGAAATAATAAACGAACCCGCAATCGGTACATTGTTTAGACTTCTCGTTGTGAATCTCAAAAGCGGCAGAACCGCATTTCGGACAGTATTTAAATTGATTAAGTGGATGTTCCATCATTCTATTTGTTTTTGTGCAGGCAAAAATAACGAAAAAGAAGCAGTTTCAGGTGATATGTCCGCCAGTATTGTATGTTTGATAATATAAAGTGTTGATAAAGAATGGGAAATGACTACTGTAATGTCCGCTTCCTTTTTCTTCTTTTCCTTTTTCTTTCTCTACCTTTGCCATTGATTTATTTATTAATACACAAACTATGAAATCACTTCATTCTCTTTTATTTTGCGGAGTACTTCTTTTGCATGCTTCTTGTTCGGGAATAAAAACATCAGATGAGAAATCTTTGGATGATTGTCCTTTGGTAGCGACCTGGAAACAGGCCGGTACTGACAGTATAGTGGTATTGGACGTCGGGTTGATAAAAGATACCATGCAGATACGGCTCAGCCAGTTGGTAGACGACCTGGAGATTATCAAGCTTGAAACCCGGGATACGGCATTAGTCAAGTCCGGATATATGGCGGTCTCTGACCAGTACATGCTTTTGGGAAGTTATTTAATGCCTTGTAAGTTATTTGATAAGAATGGGACTTTCCTGCGTCAGATTGGCGGGCTTGGGCAAGGTCCCGGTGAGTATACCAATATTTATGATGCTCAGATCGATGAAGTGAATAATCGGATTTATATGCTTCCGTGGACTTCAAATCAACTATTGGTTTTTGACTTGGATGGAAATATACTTCCTCCGATACCTTTGCCGGCCCGAGTTCCTAAAGGAGTGTTCCGGGTAGATACGAAAAAGAATCTATTGACTATGGGCATCTTGCCTTTCCAGGATTTAGAAAATAAGTTTGTGCTTTGGCAACAAGATCTCAAAGGAAATGTATTGCAATCCATCAGTTCGACTCCTTATTATACTTATGATGATTACAGCAATGAAGTGAGCAGTAACCGGAATGCCGGTTCTTTTGACTTCTTCATCTTTAATTGGTCTGCCGTACAAGATTCCTTGTATCACTATGATGCGAAAGAGAATCGTTTGGTTCCTGTTTTTACCGCCAATTTCGGGACTCAGGATATTCCCAAGCATACGTATACGGAGTTTCCCGGACATTATTGGGTCAACATCATAACAGAGGTTGTTAATGGGCAGGGTATGCCTCCAATGAATGTTTTGATAGATAAGCATAGCCTGAAAGGGACCTATTGTACATTGGTGATTGATGAACTTGGGGGTATTCCGGTCGAGTATCCGTACGACTGTTTTCAGGACGGACGTTTTCTGATGAATCTCGATCCGGGAGATTTGATTGATGAATTGGAAAAAGTCCTTGCTAGACCCGAACGTTTTTCTAAAGAAGAATCAGATCGACTTACAAAATTAAAGAATTCGATTTCCGTTGACGATAATAACTATATTCTGGTCGGTAAGCTTAAGTCAAAAGGAGAAAGTCTGATACTTTCTGCTAATCCGGTTCAGAAAATAACGGAGCAGGAACAACAACCGGCAAAAGAGGAACCGGTAAAGACTGCCGTTCAGTCCGAAGTAGCATCGGAGGCGGATACAGTGTGGAGTGTATCTCCATATTCAGCTATACTTCCTGATGCCATTGATTATTTCCGTACTCATAATAAATATAAAGATTGGGATCCGAAAAAGGGCAAGCGCGTCCTTGTGCGTGGCATCGCAGAAAAAGACGGAACAATTACAGGTGTAGGCATCAGTTATGGATGGGATCTCGATCCTCAGAGCGGGGCTATGAAGAATAAGAGCGAGGGAACTTGTGGGCTGAAAGAGTTGGATGAAGAAGCCTTAAGGCTGATCCGGCAGGCTAAACTTTTACCCGGAATGACAGATAAGAAAATACCGGTCAGAAGTAAATTCGTTATTGTAGTCGATTTCCCTCCTAAATGACGAGTTAATTTCATTTTGTCAAATTTACAATTTGTCCGGTAAGCTCTGTCTGTAACCGGATAAATTCGGATGAAGATTCATGCAGCGCAAAAAATGCGCTGCATTTGGCTTCTGTGTTTGTCTATATTGTAGCTGTTTTGCTGATTGGCGGATGTTTGGATATGATATTCCTTGATCCGTCTGTCTACTTGTCTCCTGTGCTTGCTGTTTGCTTTCTTTCTTCTATCGGTGGTTTTTCTTTTTCAGTATGCAACCAGCCTCTTTCTTCCCCAATTGGGTCACTGATTTATCCTCCGTTTTTAGCAAGTTAACATCCTGTTGGCAAAGAATTAGTTTTCTACCGACAGGAAGTTAACTTACTCCTTTCATGAAGTTAACTTACCATATTCTGTTTATTCATATCTTGCTTGCATGATTATGCCATTTCTCTGGATTTATTCGCTTTTGTTGTATATCATTGCTTTTTTTATTCATTTTCATTTCTATTTCTTGCCGATTCTACCAATGTTCGGTTAGCTGGGAACGGTATATTGCAACTATTTGTCATAGAAACACTCTGTTTCCTTACGTTTCTCTATTTCTTTGGTCGAGCTTTGTCTATTGAGTGTGTGGTCGTCTCTATGATTTGTTTAATACCCGCCTGATTATCAACACTAAATTACGATACATTCGTATTTTATTGATTCGCAAATAAATATATGTATTGTTTCTCGCTGAAAAGTTTGCTTTTATTAAATGCAATCCTTATTTTTGGAGAAATAATTTTAAGCCTTATTTTTTGATAAACAGGCAGAAGAATGAAGCGGAATATATGTTTTTACTTGATGCCTTAGGGGATTGATACGTTGCTCATGAACCCAAAGCTTTGTTGCAAAACGACTAAAACGACTAATATGAAACAGAACACCTTTTTTGTTAATGTATGGACCTTGATGCTGATTCTGGGTCTTATTGCTTGTGGAGAGAAAAAAACGCAGGTGAAAACAGAACTTCAGAGAATAGAAGCTTTTGCATTTGATGTTAATGATGATTATTTACAAAGCTATGCCGGTACTTTTTGCTATTCTACTTCAGCCCGGATCGATGGTAAAGAGTGTCTGATTGTTTATAATGGAAAACTTCATTCCATTGACATCCTGAATCTGGCTGATCGCCGGCCATTAAAGCAAATAGCTCTGGCTAAGGATGGTCCGGATCAGATACTTGCTCCCAAAGGGATCGGCTATTATAAAGATTCGTTTATCATACTGAATACCGGTGGTTTGTATCGGGTTGGTCAGGATGGAAAAGTGGTGTCTAAGAAACTTCTCAATGATTTTCCGCAGATTAAGGAAGAAGGGTATGGAATAGCCGTTCCCGATCTTACTGTTTACTTTAGCGTGTATAGCTTCTTCGGATTTGATGCTGCGAATGGAAGAGTGGCTTTACCCCTCTACTTTTATGAGAAAGATACTACGGGAGAATATCCGAAGAAAGTGCTGATTGTTTCGTGTGACGATTGGAATATACGGGATGAAGTGGAGATACATTGTCCTGATGTGATAAGGAAAGAGGGAGATATGCAATTACTGGGTTGTGTCAACGTGCTTCCCTACGGTGACCGGTTGATTTATAATTTCCCTGCGTCTTCCAAAGTTTATGTTTACGATCTGTCTGCAAAAAAGAGTAAAGAATATGATTTTCCTTCTACCTTTACAGATCCTTTTTTCCATTTACCGGATATAAATGGGTCGGAGCCCGGTTTCGGATGCCTCAAAACCGGTTATTATTTCCCATTGTGTTACGATGCCTATCATAATGTGTTCTGGCGTATTCAACAGGGGCCTTTAGATGGTCATGGAGTGGGAGGAAAGCCCTTTTCCGTCATGTGTATATCACCTGATTTTTTGAATAGTGCAGAGTATGTGATTCCTGCCGGTGCATCTATCTATCCCGATTTGGCTTTTACAGATTCTTTGATCTTGTTGCCGTATACGGGAGGTGATAAAATCGGTGAAAACAATATGTGCTTTTATGGACTGCAATATAGAGAATAGTAGTTGTGGAAAGGACTGCTTGGAGGCGCTCCCGTTAATTAATTTAATTTCATAGGGTATGAAACTGTTTATTTCGTCATTGTACTTTATGTGGTCTGCTGAATTTGATCTGTATAATACAGATCAAAGGTTGTGATATAATAATGACATCTTAAAATGAATTCTGTATGAAAGATTTGTTTCTTGCAAACAACAGAAGTATGATCCTGATATAACATTAAAAATGTTGATTAGAGGGATTGTTCGGACTAACTAATGTAATTCTATTATCTCTGTTTTTATTTCTATTTTTATAAAATTCAAAAGAAGGTATAGACTAAATATTGTCTTTTATAGGAGTGGACCATAAGAAGGTTTTTGGAAGAACCGTTGGCATTATATTGGTGGATATAGAGGGCAAAAGTAGGTATAATGGTAAAATTGATTTGTATTACAAGCTTGTAACTGTCCGGGTATTTAGGGTTAAAATCGTGCGCTTCATGTCTATTGTGCTTATATACAGTGATTTATATCGCATTATTTTTCATGAATTTGTCCGGGTAGATAATTTGCGAATTGGTTCAACATGATTTAACTTTGAACCAAGGAGGGAGGTCCCTTTTTGAGTGATGTAATTCAAATCTGTTAGCCATGGATAAAATAGAGTTTAGAGAAGATAAGATAACGTTTTCATATAAGAAATCTTATGGAGAATGTTTGTATCAGGATTTAATTGCTGTGGAATATAGCAAGCCTTACTGTATATTACAAATAGGAGGTAGGAACAGTATTCTGTTTTTAATAAGCCTACGTGTGATTCTGGAAAAATTGCCTGCCGATTTTCTGCTGATAAATAGAGGAATTATAGTAAATAAAGAGCGTATTGTAGATTGTGTACTTCAGGACGGGGCATATCATATAAAGATGGATAATAATAAAATTTATAGGATTAGCACTCGTAAGCTGGCTACAGTTAAGAAATATTTTATGGTACAAAATGATACTATTTAGGTTTAGGTTATAAAAGATGTATGGGAGAAAAAAAACTGCAAAAAAAGATTATATACTACGAAAATGTAGTATATTGTAGCCGTGAAAATATTTGCAGGGAGATTCTCGTCTCTAATATTGGATAGTGGGGACCTTATGCACAAACAATAAATCTTAATTCAATTGTGGCTATGAAACACATGTCCTTATTGCTAATCGGCGTATTTGTATTATTGGGGTGCAGTTCCAATAAGAAGCAAGAGCCTATATCCAAGTCAGGAGTACCTGTCATTAATCTTTCTGAGGATGTATCGACTGTACCCTCACTTCTTTTAAGTGAGGCTGCCTCAAAGGTCGATATAGTACCGTTAGAAGTGACGGATGAATCTCTATTGGGGGAAATCTATCATCTTCAAATAACCGAGAACGATATATGGGTACACCATTATAAAGATAAATGTATTTGCCGTTTTTCCCGTTCCGGGAAATTTCTGAATAAAGTTGGAAAAATAGGTCAAGGGCCTGGCGAATTTATTCAATTATCTGATTTTTTTATAGATGAGAAACATAGAGAAATCTATATTGTATCTGCATCAAGAGGCATTTTTGTATATGATTTTGATGGTAATTTCAAGAGGCAGCCTACCAGAACAATAGTAGAAACTATGTTCGGTTCTATTTTTAATCAATTTATGATATATAATAATCACTTTTTTATTCTTCAAAATTTACCTTTATACCGAGAAATACCTAAAGATTCGTTATGGTCTCTTGCCTTGGTTGATAGTTCTTACAAGAAAAAAAAGATATTTAAAAACCCAGTACATATAGGTAAAGAAGATCAAATTATAGAGAATCGTATCCAGATGAATTATATGTTTAATTATTGGCTGGAATCTTCTACTAACGTCGATACATATAATAATCAACTAACTCTTAAGTTTCCTGACACTGATACAATTTATAGCTATGACAGTATTAAAGAGGAATTAGTGCCTCAGTATGCCATTTTTGTAGACGAAGAAAAAGGAGATTACGAATATACACATTTATGGTTTCGTGACAGGAAAGCTTTCGATTATTTTTCGATACACTCATACTACTCTACTAAAGAAAATATTTATTTGGTAGGCAGTAAAGGAGAGGAGGTGTGTATATATTGTTACAATAAACAAGAAAAGAATGTAAGGTTGCAAAAACAACAAGGAGAGATAACCGAGCGTGATGTGCCTTGGTTTAGTATTCCTTTTCGTCGAATGGAATGTCCGTTTGTCCTAAGCAATGATCTATATGGCGGCGATTTTATTATAGATTTTCGCTCTTCTGGTAAATACTGGGTAGATGTATTATATCTTGGCAATGATGGAAATAGGGTTGATTTGAATCAAATAAAATCATCTACTGTAATAGATGAATCCAAGAAAAAGGAGCTAATTCAGGTTTTGGAAAGTGCGACTGAGGATAGCAATCCGGTTTTGATGATTGCAACTTTAAAATAATAGAGTAGGTTCCTATGATGGAAAAATATGTTGTTTCTAATAAATAAATTGTGATGAAGTCTATATTATTATTACTAATAATTACGCTATTGGGGTGCAGTTCCAATAAGAAGCAAGAGCCTATATCCAAGTCAGGAGTACCTGTGATTAATCTTTCTGAGGATGTATCGACTGTACCTTCACTTCTTTTGAGTGAGGCGGCGGAGAAATTGGAAATCGTTCCTTTGGAAATGACAGATGAATCTGTATTGAGTGATATTACGGAAATGCAAGTAACTGATCATAATATATGGATAGATCATGGACGCGAATTCTACATTTATCGTTTTTCCCGTACGGGAAAATTTCTTAATAAAATAGGTAGCATCGGCCAGGGTCCGGGTGAATATACCACTTATTCAACTTTTCTTGTCGATGAAGATAAAAAAGAGGTGTATATTATAGCCAATACTAACGGTGTTTTAGCATACGATTTTGAAGGAAATTTTAAAAGAAAAATTGTTGACATTCAAATGATTTTGCAGTTGTTTTCATCTCCGTATGATCAATATATCTTGAATAATCAAAAATTCTTTGCTACTCAAAATTTCGGATTGTATAGGCCGATAGATAAAGATTCATTGTGGTCATTCGTTTCTTTGGGCGACGACTTTCAAAAAAAGAAATATTTTAAAAATCCGGCGCATGTAGGTAGAGAAGAACAGATTATAGCCAACCGTGCCAATATGGACCGAATGGTTAATTATTGGAGGGAATATCTAACCAGTATGGATACTTATAATGCCCAATTGACCCTTAAATATCCGGATACCGATACTATTTATTGTTATGATGATGCGACAAACCAACTTTTGCCTCAATATGCAATCTTTACAGATGAAGAAAAAGGGGATTATGAAGCTACTCATTTATGGTTTAAAGACAGAAAGGCTTTCGATTATTTTTCCATTTTTTCTTATTATCCGACTAAAGATTTCATTTATTTGGTAGGTAGTAAAGGCGAGGAGGTATATACCTATTGCTATAATAAAAAAGATGGAAGTGTTAGATTGCAGAAACGACAAAGCACAATAACCGAGCGTGATGTGCCCTGGTTCAGCTTTCCTTTGCGCCAAATGAAACGTGATTTTGTGTTAGATAATGATTTAGGTGGAGGTGATTTTACTGTTGACAGCCGTTCTTCCGGTAAATACTGGATAGATATATTAGAACCTGGCGGTGATGAAAACTGGATTGATATAGACCAAATAAAATCATCTACCGTAATAGATGAATCCAAGAAAAAGGAGCTAATCCGAGTTTTGGAAAGTGCGACTGAGGATAGCAATCCGATTTTGATGATTGCAACTTTAAAATAGAAGGATTATTATTTTGAATCTAAAGTTTTTTTTCTTCGGTTTGGCCGTTTGAGTTGAAGGAATATATTCAAGAGAAGAAAGAAAAGGGAGGAATTGTGAGTGAGCGTTTGGTTATGCTTACCGATTCACTGGATGAGGAGCAAAATCCGGTTCTTATAATTGCTAATTTAAAGAATAGGTGGATATGGAATTTTTTATGCGAATGATATTGATACTGGGTGCTATGATATTGGGCTTTACGGCTTGTAGTAACAGAAAAACAGTGGATCCTAATCCTGTTGTTCGGGATAATATTATTCATTTGTCAACTGCGATAAAGAATGTTCGAGAGGAAATGATGCTTTCGGAGCTGGTGGATAGTGTCAGTTATATTCCTTTGGAAACGAATCCGAGTTGTATGTTAGGTAATACTCAGCGTTTGACCTTTTCTCCCCAATATATATTTTATTCAAACTATTGTTTTGATTGGAATGGGCGGTTCTTATTCCGTATTGGGAATCAGGGTCAAGGGGCTTGTGAAGATATCTATGTGCATGTGGCTGATATAGTGTATTTGAATAATCATTTCTATGGGAATGCCTCTAAAATAATAGAATATGATGACCGGGGGAAGTGTACGGGGAAAGAGCTAAGCTGGTATGCCCAGAAAACAATGGACACTGCGCCGGTTGGGCGTATGGTCAATAAGGTCTGCTTTGCTCCGGCAGGAGAAAACCTGATGTTTTATAATTTTCCGGATACGGTTTATTTCATAAATACGGATTACGAGTTTGTAGCCAAACGCAGTATGATGCCGTGGAACAGGAAAGGGATCGCTCCGTCCATGGAGAGTGTGAAGTATACGAGCTACTATAAAGATACGACCTTATTTTATAATTTTTATACGGATACAGTTTTTACTGTTACCCCCACTTCCCTGATACCTCGCTGGGTGGTGGAGTTGGATGAAGAATTACGGTTTCCTACCCGGTATCTATATGAAGATGGATTGTTGTCTGATGCTTTTAAATGTTGGGAATCGGGCAACTTGGAAAATGCAAAAATGATTAAAATGCTGGATCACAAATATATAGTATCCGGTGTTTTTGAAACAGAGCGTTTTGTTTTTTTATCTGTCTATGAATGCATGCCATTCAGGGAGCTGCGTAAACTGCCTGAGACTCCTCCATTAACAGCTATTTACAATAAACGTACGGGTGAGACGTTTGCCGTGAAACAGGTTGTAGATGATCTGGGTGGAATGAAGGCTTTCTTTCCTTCTTGGGGGGCGTATAATGAAAAGCTTTTAGCTACCATCTGGCCTTATAAGTTGAAAGAATTTATAGAAGAGGAACAGTCTGCCGGACGGACTGTGGCTCCACAAATACTGAACTTGATGCAGCGCGTGCGAGAAGATGATAATCCGGTTCTTATAATAGCTCATTTGAAAAAATAGATTTGTCTGTTTATCGAAATCTAGAATGTTGGATTGTTGTTTTAAATATAAATTGGTATGAATAAAGTTCGATTGGCCTTGTATTTGGGTATATTGGTGCATCTGATCGGTTGCTCTTCTTTTCATTCAGAGAAGATTGATTTGTTAGCTCAGGTGCCATCTGATTGTCCGATTGTTGAGATGACCAGTGTTTTAGATAGAGAGGACTCCATCTCAGTGAAGGAATTGGTAGATAGCATTTCGTATGTCCAGTTGGATAATTTTGTGAAATTGCCGGTTCGTGCCAGTATACTCAGTATGGCGGTAACTAAAGATTATATTTTCGTATTGGCCGGTAGTGATGCGGGAGTTTTTAAATACGATAGGAAAGGAAAGCTTATAAAGAAGATTATATCCAACGATTATTCGTCTTTAAAATTATGGATTGGAGCTGATGAATTCAAGGAATTACTTTATCTGAATCAGGAAGGCGGTTCAGAGGGCACTACAGAAGTCTATGATTATGATGGTAACTATCAAGGAAATATTGCTGAATTGTATAATATGCCATATCATTCTCAATATGTACATCGACTGAATGAAAAATTCCTAGCTGCTTTTTCACCATGGTGTATGCCATTGACTGATAAGAATTATTTTGGCGGAGCCGTATTTTCAGAAAAGGGGGAAATGGTACATCAGTTGAACTATTTTGTTCCGTCTGACACTTTGGCTTTGTGTAAGGTTAGCTATTATAGTTTCACTTATCAATCAGATGGAAGCATGTTGGTTTGGAATAATGGGGGAAGTGGCAGCCCAATTGTTCAGCCTTATACCACTTTGTATAAGGTAACTGTTGATTCTATTTTTCCGGTGTATCGTTTGTTTAATGGTAATACACGCGATAAAATAGATCATGTTCAAGGAATTGGAGTCAGCGGCAACTCTTTGGCCATAGAAACAGACTCCAGCCTCTATTTATGTTGTTATCATCCAAAAGCTCCACATCCGTGTCCGACTTTATGCTTTATGCGATATGATATAAAAAATAAGGTTCTTCAGGGAGTCAATTATCCTCCTAATGGTATTTCCGGAGGATATATAAACCATTTGAATGGTGATATTCCAATCCGTTTCCAGTATTCGTTTCCTCTTCAAAAGATTTATGTATCGAGTATTAATTCTGGCGAAATAGAGCAATTGCGAAAGTCGGGGTATATCAATGCAAATAGTGATGAAACACTGAGAAGCAACAAACCTGGAGATAATCCTATTTTGATATATTATCATTATTAATCATTTAAAGTTACCGATATTATGAAATCACTTTTATTTTTTTGTTTAAGTACATTTCTCTTTTACTCGTGTAGTAAGAAAGAAAATAGTCTTTATCCTGTAATAGACTTAGCCGATGCCATCGAGAATCCGGTGGAGAAATCTGTATATGATATTGCGGAAAGTGTAGAGGTCGTGCAATTAGAGACGAATGATTCGTTACTGATTCCATACGTGAGCCAGTTAATAATGACCGATCAGTATTTTATCATAGGATATGGTAAGAAGTGCTCTCTTTTTTCTCATTCCGGAAAATTTGTTTGTGATATAGCTCAGAAAGGAAGTGGTCCGGAGGAATATACAATGTTGATGAATTTGCTTTATATAAACAATCGTGTTTTGATTACAGACTTAAATAATAAAGTTAATGTTTACTCCTTAAATGGGAAGTTTATTGAATCCTATCAGGCACTTCCGGACATGTTTTCTGCCATTTATCCAATGTCGGACAAGAACTTTATAGGTTTTAAAGCTCAGAGTGGAGGAGATGAAAAAGAACGTCTTGTGTTCTATCGACGGGATGAAAAGAGGGGGGCTATTCCATATCAACAAAACTATCAGGCAAAAAAAGTTTGTTTCTTCCCTCATGAAGCCCAATTTTCATCTTTACATGATAAGTTGTACTTTAAGCAGTTGCTTAATGACACTATTTTCTCTGTGGATACGGTAAAGCACTCTCTTTCTCCTGAATATATAATCGACTGGGGAAAGCTGAGATCTAACGATAGATTGCGCTACTCTTTGGAAAATCCGGACGAAGAATTGTTTTTGCACATGCCATACGTTCCTTTGTTCAGTATGACTGCTAATGGATTAGTCTTAGGGGCTATTACAGTAGACATAGATCAGAAGAAGCAATATTACTTAACTGCATTCTATGATAAGGCAAATCATCAGGCGGATCTTTTCGAACTAAAATTATCAAAAAAAGAGATGGATTATTTTGGTGAACCTACAGGTAAGCTTCCTCCTTATCTGGAGGGTGATACTTTTTTCCCGGAGTATATTTCCCAAGATGGCAATTATTTGATTTCTGTCAGAACTCAACCTTTAAAAGAAGAATTGAATCCTGCGTTGATTGTAGTGAAGCTGAAATAATGAATATGGCCTGACACTGATAGATTTCTGATTTTTATATAAGTATTAGTAGCTGCGGAACTAATAGCCTGTTATTTGGGACAGGCTATTGCGCATTAATGTCTCTATTGGTGCTTGAGGGATGTTTAGTTCGTGTAACAGGCTAAGAACCAGATAAACTTCGCATAATACAGGCCGATTATTTGTATCCGGAAGCAACTCTGCTATCCAATTTATCAGGTGGAAGAGATATTCTTTTATTTTTAAGGCTGTGGGAGTGTTGAAGTTTTCTCTTGTACATAGACGTGAATAGAAATAGTAAGCTAAGCCCGAAACTCCTTTTCCTAATCCGAGGTCAGTCAAAGACTTTTGTTCAATGACTGAATATACAGCGGAGTCTATTTGATGTAGTATTTCATCACTATTGCCTTCGACCAGTTTCTTTTGCAGTAAATATTCAATTCCCGTTCCAATGCCACATAACCCATTCTCGTAAGTGATAGGAACAGCCAGAGAGCAGTGGTCTATTATCTTGTTCAGTAATTTATCTGCCTCCTCTTCTAATTCTGTATCGTTCGTTTTTTGGCTTAATTGAAAAAGCTCAATCGTTCGTTCCATCCACCTTGATAAAAGTCGATTTTTGATTTTGTTCATAGAGCTATTGTATTTGCAATATAGCTCTTTTAATACTTGCCAAGTGTACTCTTGATGCCATGGCTTTATACTTCCGGTATAATGAATGATGATGATGTCGGATAACATTTCAGGGGTATGCAAAGTTTCACTGGTAGTGAAATTATAGATATTGGGAATTAGCTTTATTTTGCCTTTACATATACAATTAATTGCATCTTGATCCTGATATCGATCCCGGTTTATATAAATTGATGTGTGTTGCAATAGCTTTTCCTGTATTTTATCTTTTCTAAGGTCTTTCAGATTCAACAGTAGTACGCCTGCATTGATGTATACATCCTTTTCCGCTAGTTCCAGTATCTTTCTATAATTGATTCGTCTTATAAAGATATCATCCACTCCTGCACAATAATAACCTTCCAAATCCAGTTCCCACAATGGCTCTATGCTGCCATTGATTACTAAATCTGCATCTAGGTATAGGGCTTTATCCAGATTGGGAAAAAGATCTGCGATGGCATAACGATAAAGAGTGTGTTCGGTGATGTATCCTCCTTTTTTCTTGAGTTGCTTGAATGATTCTGAATCTATTATCTCCCATTGGATAGTTACACAGGTAAATACATTTTCTATTTCCTGAAGGAGCTCTTTGCTTTCTAACGAAATATAATCTGTCAGAATGTATATGCTTATATTCAAATATCTATTATTCTCAAGAATAGATACTATAGAGGTACAGCAATGGTCAATGTATTCTTCATTGATTGCAAAGAAGATTGGTATTGTGTTTTTCATGCTTGTGTGGTTAAAAAGGATTATTTGTCAGAGGCAAATATATCTGTTTTTTAGATATATTTCTGTTTATAAGGATTATTTCTATAGGTATATGACGTTCGGTATAAAAAAAGGCTACGTTCGGTACATCTTTTCTGATAATGTTTGGATATGAAGTAAGGTGGGCATACCTTGCAAACAAATCTAATAAAGATATGGATTCACAACTACAACAAATAGCTCAATATTTAGAGTGTAGGAAATCATTAGAGTTTCATTGTTTTAAACTTTTAGAGCAAGAGTTATGAAGACGGTGTGCATATACGATGATTATTCTATATCATCCGGAAGTGGAGTGGGGACCTTCTTGAAGGATTTTGCACAATGTGCTACGCAATGGAAAGATACGCATATCTGCATGATTATGTTTCGCACTAATGTAGAGGAATTTAGTATCTGTATGCGTGGAGAGTTAGAATATTTTCTATTCCCTAAAACATTTTGTGTCAATCCCTTCGAAGAATGTGAAGAGATTTGTTCATTGCTGAAACAATATATTCCTGATTCAGATAATACTTTTTTTCTATTTAACTATGTTCCCTGTGATAAGTTGATGCGCATGACACGCAACTATTTTTCACTGTCGAAACAAATTTGTGTTATACATGAATTTAGTTGGACTACTCCATTGCTGGGTGATGTTACATTATTCAGGAAATTGATATCTAAGACGAAAGAAAAGATTTCTTTCTGTTATGAGGGGATAATAGAATTATATCGACGTGAAGCAGAACAATGTCAAATGGCTGACCGGGTGGTTTGCCTGTCAGAAGATACCTATGATATCTTGTACGAATGTTATCAGGTTCCTAAAGAAAAAATTGCATTAATCTCTCATGGTATGAGAACGATAAGAAAGTCTTTTTCAGAAATGACGAAGCGAAAATGGAAACAAAAATATTATTTGAATCCTGATGAAAAGTTAATCGTAATGGTAGGGCGTATCTGTAAGTCTAAGGGGATGTTTGCTTATTTGGAGGCTTTCAAGAATGTCTTGAAATATGATTCTAATTGCCGTTTAGTTGTTATTGGAGATCTGTGTAATGCGCCGGATCTATTAGCAGCAGCAGGCAAGGCTGTATCGAAAGTGACATTGACCGGGAGACTGGACAAGGAACTTCTATCCTATTGGTATCGGATGGCTGACATTGGGGTAATACCTTCATATGCAGAGCAATGCTGCTATGTAGGTCTGGAGATGATGAGCTATGGACTTCCGATAATTGCATCCGATGGTTTGGGGGTGAAGCGTATGTTTCCAGATGGGTTGAATGCTTACGTTGCTCCTATTGGGAACAGGAGAAATCCAAAGGAGTTTGTACAGAATTTGGTGGATTGCACCTTAAAGTTATTGAGTAATTCGGCAGAACAAAGAAAAACAAAGAATAATGCACGTCGTATTCTGAAGGAGAAGTACAATTTTTCGGAGATGGCAGAACATTATAAGGCCATTTTTATGGCTTGAGAGTTTATCAATATTAGTATTTACAATTAATTTTATCTAATCATGAGAAAGTTAAGTGAAATCAAACTGGGGCAGCTTAATAAAGTTGAACTTAGTGAAAGAGAATTAAATCGCCTTTTAGGGGGGAGTAACTGTTGTATCTGTCATAATAGAGGAAGTGCTACTCTTCAAATGAACTACGATGCTAACATTAAGGGTGGCGTAAGCGGGTTAATTCCAGGTGATGGTGGTTATGGTGTCCCTAATGGTAGTTTCTCTAAATAAATGGGTTTACATCAAAGGCTTAAGCTGTTGATGTAATTGTTTTGAGGACCTGTTTTATAAATAGGAACGATTTAGTTTTTGTAATTTGTAAAACAGGTTCTTTATATAAGAAATGACGATTCTTTATCTAATAAGCTGCAATGAAATATATTTCATTATTACTGGTGAGTACATTATTGTTGGGATGTAGTTCCAATAAGAAGCAGGGAGTTATATCTTCTCAGTTAGGAATCCCTGTAATCAATCTTTTTGAGAGTATATCGACAGTGTCTTCGCTTTCTTTAAGCGAGGCAATAGAGAAGTTAGATATTGTTCCTTTAGAAATGACGGATCAATCTATGTTAGGTGAAATAAGACGAATACAAGTCACAGAACATGATATATGGATTCATGATTTTAATAAATTTTATATTTATCGTTTTTCCCGAACGGGGAAATTTTTGAATAGAATTGGTAGTATAGGGCAAGCTCCAGGAGAATATGTCAATTTTTCAACCTTTCTCGTTGATGAATATAAAGAGGAGGTCTATATTGTTTCTAATAACAATGGCATTTTGGTATATAATTTCAAAGGAGAGTTTAAAAAGAAAATAGTTGATCAGCAGATAATCAACAATCTGTTCTCATCTGTATATAGTCAATATGTTTTACATAATGGAAAATTCTTTGCTACTCAGAATATAGCTTTATATAAATTAATAGATAAAGATTCATTGTGGTCTTTTGCTTTTTTGGACACGGCTTTTCAAGAAAAAAAATTGTTTAAGAATCCAGCACATATAGGTAGAGAAGAGCAAATTATAGCTAATTGTGCCGATCAAGGTAGAATGATTAATCTTTGGATGGAATGTCAAACCAGTATAAATACTTACAATAATCAACTGACCCTTAAATATCCAGATACCGATACAATTTATTACTATGACGATGCGACGAATGAACTCTTGCCTCAATATGTAATTTGTACAGGAGAAGAGAAAGGAGACTATGAAGTTACTCACTTGTGGTTTAAAGAAAGAAAAGCTTTCGATTATTTCTCTATTATATCTTATTATCCAACTAAAGATTTCATTTATTTGGTGGGTAGTAAGGGGGACAAGATATATACTTATTGTTACAATAAACAAAATGGGGCTATGAGATTGCAGATAAAGCAAGGCGAAATAAACGAACGAAAAATGCCTTGGTTTAGTTTTCCCTTGCGCCAAATGGAACGTCCTTTTGTACTGTATAATGATTTTTGTGGAAGTGATTTTACAGTTGATAATCATTCTGTTGGCAAATATTGGGTAGATATATTAGAACCAAATAATGAAGAAAATTGGATTGATATAGACCAAGTGAAAGCATCTACCGTTATAGATAGATCTAAAAAAGACGAATTAATAAGAGTCTTGGAGAATGTAAATGAGGATAGCAATCCGATTTTGTTGATTGCAACTTTAAAATAGAGAAAAAATGGAAACTCTAATAACAACCGAGTATAGTCATCAGTATATTTATTCTGATGTTTTGTGCTATTTTCTGTATGTACCTGAAAAAATGAAAATTGCGATGAAGAAAGATGGGGACAACATAGAAGATAACTATTATAAACGCAAACTTAATTTTCTTCAAAGAAATCACTTCTTTGATAAAGAAGTAATCACTTTTCAAACAGATTATACGGAAGATTTGGTCAAACAAAATATGGCTTGCCTACGGCAATTGTTGATAGAAGTTACGGATAAATGTAATCTCAAATGCAAATATTGTGGTTATGGTGAGTTTTATTCTAATTATGATCGGCGGGAAACTTGTAATCAGACATTTGATAATGTCAAAGTATTGATAGATTATCTGGCCAATTTATGGCGATCTGATTATAATGTATCCCATAACAATACGGTTACTGTTGGATTTTATGGTGGAGAACCTCTACTAAATATGAAATTGATACAGGAGACAATTGCTTATATAGAAAGTTTGCATATAGACAATTTAAGGTTTAGTTATAACATGACTACAAATGCCATGCTGCTAGGTCGATATATGGATTATTTAGTCGAAAAGGATTTTACGCTTTTAATCAGCTTGGATGGAGATGAATATCAATCTGGTTATCGGGTAGATAAACATGGAAAATCTTCTTTTACTCATGTTGTGGGAAATATACAGAAACTAAAAGATACCTATCCTGAGTTTTTTGAGAAAAATGTGCATTTCAATGCCGTATTGCATGACCGAAATTCAGTAGAGGGGTGTTATAAATCAATTCATGGATTATTCGGTAAAAGACCCCGCGTATCGGAACTAAATACGAATGGTATTATACCGGAAAGAGTGGAAGAGTTTGTTCGGATGTTTAATGATAAAACAGAGAGTTTTAAGACTGCACTGACTCATGACCCTGATATCAAAGACGATTTTGAGATGGAAGATGATGCTTCGCTTGCTTATCATTTCATGATTATGAATTATGGTGGGAACCGATATTCTGATTATGTGGATTTATTTGATTCGGATCGGAACGGGAAGTATGTTCCAACGGGAACTTGCCGACCTTTTGAGCGGAAACTGTTTCTGACGGTTAATGGAAAAATTTTGCCTTGTGAAAGAATTGGGCAAGAATGTGCTATAGCCCGATTGTCGGATGGAAAGTTAAACTTAGATTGTTCTGCAGTTGCTAAGTATTATAGCTCTTTGTATAAGAAGATAATAAAAAGTTGCGTTCACTGTAATCTGAAGAAAAGCTGCGGACAGTGCCTCTTTTTATTGAAAGAGAAGAATGGACAGTTGATATGTCCGGGCATTGAAACAGACGCTAAATTGCGAGAGAAATTTTCTGCATTTTTAACTTATGCAGAAAGTAATCCGGGTGATTACGAGAGACTACTATCATCTATTATTGTTGCCTAACATTATTCAAACATTATGAACTATTGGTTTTATTTGGAGCCTTACACCTTCATGTTCCGCAATGAACACAAAACAGTGGTCTACAACACACTTAATTCAGCATATTTGCTCTGTCCCAACGATGCTGTAGTGGAACAAATCTTAGAGCAATGGGAAAATGCAGGTAATGGTTATGGAGCTGTGCTTGCTGAAAAGGACTTAGAAAACGGGGTGGTAAAAGACTTTGTAAATACTGTCAGAGAATCTTTTGCAGGTGACTGTGTGGAATATGATTCGGAACGGCCTAAGCCTTATTTGTTCAAACCCGACTTGTTTTTAAATACGGATATCCGTATAAAACAGGAAAAAGAGAAAACTTCATTAGGAGAGCGAATTTTGCAGTACCTTCATGAGGTAACGGTCTATTTGCTAGCTTCCTGTAGCCGTAGCTGTACAGCATGTACTTCTTATTGTAAGCAGTTCAACCATTGTACAATTTGTCGTGAGGGGATATTGAATCAGACTGATTATACTCGTTTGCTGCATCAGTTTCATACCTGTGGTATTCAGCGTGTGAATTTGTCGGGGGGAGGAGATCCACTTGAGAACAGCTATGTGCGTCAACTTCTATCGGATTTCGCAGAATCTGGTTTTAAAAAGCATCTCTACTTGGATTTTAGTTTTCTGTCTGATGAATACATTGAGTTTATGCAGCAAACGAATTTAATTCTGGAAGTACAGGTCCATTTGACAGAGGTAGATGAACGGATAATTGAAAGTATGCGACGCTATTCATGTGATACTGTCAAATGGAATTTAATTGTTTCTGAATATTCGGATATGGAATGTTTGGATAGCTGGAATTTCCCGGAAGAAGCACTTATTCAGGTCTGTCCTTTTTATTCGGGAAATAACTTATCTTTTTTTCAGGATTTTGTTTTCACTGATTTGCAGGATATACTTGCCATTCCGATTGATAGGAAAACAATATTCAGGCATAAGGCATTGAATGATATTTTTTTCGGTAAATTGACTATATTCCCGTCGGGCGAGGTGTATGCGAATGTAAACTATCCGGCACTTGGGAATATACAGAATTCATCGCTAAAAGAACTTGTTTATAAAGAATTGACAGAAGGAAATGCGTGGTTAAAGGTGCGTAGTAATGAAAAGCCGTGTAACCAATGTATCAATAAGAGCCTATGCCCCTCAATTTCGAACTATGAGTTGGTTATTGGCAGATATAATCTTTGTAAGGTAAAATTTGAGTAATCATAGAGTAATAGATCTATGTATGTCGTAAGTTTGATTTTATAATCTATATTTTCCCAGCTATTGAATTAATAAGTATTGAATTAGGGAGCTGAAAGGGGTCAGATATGCAGGCTATTATATTGGCAGCAGGAATGGGTAGGCGTCTGGGAGAATTGACCCGGTACGACACTAAGTGTATGATTGAGGTGAACGGTATCCGGATCATAGATCGGTTACTGGCAAACCTGGCAGTCGCAAGACTATCGAGGATTGTGCTTGTGATTGGTTTTCAAGGTGACAAACTACGGGCGTATCTGGGAAATGAATATTGCGGAATTCCTATTTATTATCTGGAAAACCCTTACTATGCACATACCAATAATATTTATTCTCTGTTTCTGGCACGGCACCACTTAGCGTCTGATGATACTTTATTGTTAGAATCGGATATTGTTTTTGAGAAGAGAATACTTGAAAGAGTGCTCGAAGAACCGTATCCGGATGTTGCAGTAGTAGACCGTTATAAGAGTTGGATGGACGGGACTATGGTGACTGTGGATGAAAAGCAGTTTATTGTGGACTTTGTATCTAAACATACTTTTTCGTACGAAAAAACTTCTACTTATTTTAAGACGGTGAATATCTATCGTTTTAGTAAGGAGTTTTCTGTAGGTAAGTACGTACCTTTTCTGGAAGCCTATTGCAAATGTTTTGATAATAGTGCATATTACGAACAAATACTGGCCGTTTTGTCTTTGTTGGATAAAGCCGGGCTGAAGGCTTTGCCGCTTGAGGGTGAAAAGTGGTATGAGATAGATGACATGCAGGATTTAGATATTGCCGAAACGCTATTTGGTAAGAAAGAAGGGCTTTTGCCCGGTTACCAGAAACGTTATGGAGGGTATTGGCGCTTCCCTTTTTTGTTTGATTTTGCTTATCTGGTGAATCCACATTTTCCGACAGAAAGGATGCTGGAAGAACTGAAGGCTAATTTTGATAAACTGCTCAGGCAATACCCTTCGGGGAGTTATGTAAACAGGCGATTGGTGGCGAAGCACTGGAACATTCCTGCGGAGGCTGTCGCGGTGGGGAATGGCGCGGCAGAGTTGATAAGAAAGCTGATGGAGCTGCTTCCCGGTAGAATGGGGGTGATTCTTCCTACATTTGAAGAATATCTGGTGCGTGATGACCGGATAGAGACTTTCTTGCCGTTGGGGCCAGGTTATCGCTATACCGTAAGCGACCTGAAAACATTTTTTGAGGATAAGGGAGTGACTTCGTTACTGTTGCTGAATCCGGATAACCCCTCCGGAAATAGTATTCCTTACAAGGATTTGATTTCATTAGCGGGATGGACTCAGGAGCGTTCGATACGGCTGATTGTGGATGAGTCTTTTATTGACTTTTCGGAGGGCGGAGAGGAAACTTCTCTGATTGATGACAAGATATTGAAGGAGTATAATCATCTGGTGGTGATAAAGAGCCTGTCTAAGTCACATGGAATTCCCGGATTACGATTGGGAATTGCTGTTTCCGGTGACCATAAATTAATGGATGAATTACAGCAGAAACTTCCGGTCTGGAATATAAACTCTTTGGCGGAGTACTATTTACAGATTCTGGACAAATACACAATCGACTACCGGCAGGCATGTGCCCGCTTTAGAGAGGAAAGAGCGCTCTTTTTTGAAGAACTTCAGGAGGTAGGCTATTTAGTGGTATTTCCTTCACAAGCAAACTTCTTTTTATGTGAAGTGACCCATAAGTACAGCGCCCGAGAGCTTGCGGAAGTTTTGCTGAGAGAGCATGATATTCTGGTAAAAGACTGTAGCTTGAAGAGGGGAATGTATGGAAAGCAGTATATTCGTATTGCTATCAGGAGTAAAGAGGAAAACCGGTATTTGGCCGGAATATTAAAATATAAATTATGAATATAGATATAAAGGAGGCACATCGGAGGATGCTTTATTTATTGCAGTCTTTCGATACTGTCTGCAAGAAGCACGATATTGATTATTGGCTCGATTATGGTACACTGCTGGGAGCTATCCGGCATCAGGGGTTTATTCCTTGGGATACAGATACGGATGTGGGGATGTTAAGGAGTGATTATGCACTCTTTTTGGAGAAAGGTGTGTCGGAATTGCCTCAGGATATTTTCTTTCAGACTCCGGAAACAGAACCGGCCATGGCTCCATGGAGCTGGTTGGTTGAGGCGCGGTTGAGAGATCGGCACAGCCGGTATGTTCCGGATAAAAAGACTCCGGCCGAGCCGATGCAGTTCGGTGGATTACAGTTGGATCTTTTCATTTATGATTGGGATGGTAAGTATGAGAATGCTTTGTCGAACAGTTTTGAGCGGAATTTGAGTGAGAGCCGTATTCATTTGCGGCTGGATGAGGTGGAATATCTGGATACTGCACGATTTGAAGGAGTGGAGTTTCCGGTTCCGTCAGGATACGATGCTTATCTGACCCGTTGTTATGGAGATTATAGAACGTTTCCCCCGGAAGAGGAAAGGCAAATTCCGGAAGTGGTTGCCTGGTCGGTGTAATAAAATGATTGATTACGTCAATAAAGAAAATATGGAAAGCGTAAGAGGGATAGAAAATCCGGGGATGATGGGAGAAATGGGGAAAATCATCGGATTCTATCGTCTTTATCGGCAGACGGCTGAAGAAGAGTGGGAAGAGAAAGCAGAAGTGTTGCTGGATGAGGTGATGGAGAATTGTTCTTTGGAACTTCCGGTGACTTATGGTGACGGTTTGTGCGGAGTAGGTGTCGGAATTGAGTATCTGTTGCAGGAGGGCTTTGTGGAAGGGGATGCCGACGAGATTCTATGGCAGATCGATTGCAGGGTATTTAACACGATTAATAGTAGGGCGATCGGAACTTTAGGCATCGGGAAAGGTATTTGTGGTCTCGCTTATTATCTGTATTACCGGTTGTCCCGGAGGAAAGGTGAGGAAGACATCAAGGTGCTGCGAATGAAAGAGCATTTAATTTACCTGATTGACTGGATAGCAGACTCACTGCCCGGAGTCAGGGAAAGTTCACTTTTCGAAGAGGTGTTTTTTATTCTTTGCCTGTTGCATCGGTTGGATGTATTCAATGCAAAAGTCGAGAAACTGATGGAGTACTGTGAGAAGGGCATGATTACATCTGGAAGGGAGGCGGTATGGATCTGACAAGAGAGGTTAGCATTGTCATCCCCTTGCGGGTAGATAATCCGGAGAGGGCGGAGAATCTTCGGTTTATCCTTTCTTTGCTGCTACAGCAGACAGAGGTGTCTGTGGATATTCTTGAGGCGGATACAGAGCAACGTTTTTATTTGTCTGAGACGTGTGAGAGGTTACGCTATCGGTTTGTGAAAGATGATGATCCGGTATTCTACCGGACACGTTATTTAAATATATTGTTGAGATCGGCTAAGTTCCCGATTGCAGGCATTTGGGATACGGATGTGATTATTCCGCCGGTTCAGTTGAGAGAAGCGGTCGGCAGGATTTGTTCGGGCTGTGTGATGTGTTTCCCGTATGACGGGCGTTTTATCTTTCTGAATGAAGCTATGAGTGACAGAATCCGCAAGGACGTATCAGTGTTGGAAAAGGTGGATGCTACTTCAATAGGGATGAGACCTTCGGTGGGAGGAGCTTTTCTTGTGAACAGGGTTGCCTATCTGCGGGCAGGCGGAGAGAATGAAGCGTTTTATGGTTGGGGCCCCGAAGATGCCGAAAGAGTGAAGCGTCTGGAGATATTAGAGTTGCCCATTGCACGTGTAAAAGGACCGTTATATCATCTTCATCATCCGAGGGGCATCAATTCGGGTTTTGATATGGGTGAACGGGATAAACGTAATTTAGAAGCATTGCTGGCTACTTGCAGAAGGAGTAAGGCGGAGATGCTAAGGTGGCTTGAACAACCAACCTTTCCGGACTGATCACACTAAATTTATATGGTATTTGATTGTCGGGTTTATAAATAGGGATAAAAATGATTGATTTTAAGTGATTTTTCAAATTGAAAATGTATCTTTGTATACATATCCCTGAAAAATAAATATTGAGAGACAGTCATTATGAAAAACACAATATTATTGTTAAACGGTTTATGGCTGCTCGGGCTGGTGGCCTGCCAGCCAAAATCTTCTTCTTTATCCGAATGCCCGATTGTCAATGTACGCTCTGCTTTGCAGAAAGAGACACCTATCTCCATGAAAGAAGATGTGGTGAGCATACAATATATTCCTTTGGAAACAACAGACTCATGCCTGATTAGCAATCTGCTGAATCTGCAGGTGACGACGGATTACATGTTTATGTATAACGGAAAGACTGAAGAAGTGTTGCAATTTGATCGAAAGGGTAAGTTCATACGTCGGGTCGGCCGCCAGGGAAATGGGCCGGGAGAGTATAGTATGATAAGTGAACTTGCGGTTGATGATAGCAATAAAGAATTATCTATATTCCAGTATGGAGGGGATGCATTGGTGTATTCGTATGACGGAAGTTTTCTACGGAATGATACAACGGTGAAGCAGGCCGGTGGAATGTATGTCTTTGCGGATGGGAAGAGAGCATTGAAAGGATTGGTCATGAAGCCTTTTGAACAAGCACCATGGGCAGGCGCATTGCAACAGGCTGATGGTTTGCTGTTAAAGTCTAAGTCTCTTTTTCCACAAGGACTCTCTCAGGATGTTTGTTTCATGAAAGAAATCTGCTTTTCTCCTTCTACAGAAGGGGTACTGCTGTTTACTGCATGCAATGATACGGTGGCCGGGATTTATGCTAATGGAATAGAGTCGGCTTATGTTCTGAAACGGGAAAACCCGACTGAATATTATATGGATATTGCTAATATTAATAAATTCAGGGATAATACAGTTGAAACGGATCAGATTATTGGAGTCTATGATCTGTTCGAATCTCCTCACTATCTTTACTTACGTCTGTACAAAGGAGATGCTATTTTTATACAAAGATTCGATAAGAAGACCGGTGAACTGAAATCGCAGCGTATTCCGGATGATTATTTGGAATGTAGTGCTGCCATTCCAGGCGGCAATGTAATTGGCATGGATAATGATATAGATGGAGGGATACCTTTCTGGCCGGAGTATGTAATGGCGGATGGGGGACGCGCACAAGTGGTGAATGCTGATATTCTTTTGGCTTTACGTGAAAAAGGATATCTAAAGCAGGCTCCTGATGTATTGAATATCGGGGATGAAGCCAATCCGGTAGTGATTCTTTATAAATTTAAAAGATAGGAGGTATTATGAAATCATTTACATTTTGCATTTTATTAGCCCATGTGTTGGCTTTTCCACTATTTGCTCAGAAGAATGCAGCTGCCGTCACGCTGAATTTGGCAAAGGCTGTTACACAAAGTCCTAAGACGGTATTAATGAGTGAACTGGCATCTGATGTACGTTATTTCCCTTTAGAAACTACTGATAATTGTCTGCTGGGGAATGAATGTAGTATTATTTATGCCGGAAACTCGATTATTGCGGGTGACGCACAGACCAGAAGTTTTTATCGGTTCGATAAAAATGGTAAGTTTATGAATAAGATAGGCCGGCAAGGACAGGGGCCTGAAGAATATGCGGTAGGATTATTGTTTTTTACTGACCCTGATAACCAAAAACTGTATGTTCAGGATTTCCAGGATATAATCTGTTATGGCTTCAATGGTAAATTTCTCCGTCGTATACCGGCTCCTCACCTGAATATGGGTACCGGAGCTGTAGACGGCCAGGGATCTATTCTCTATTGTGATAATAATTATTTTATGAGAAAGGATAATCCCCAACAATTGTTCCTTATCGATGAAAATGGGAAGAAACTAAAGATCTGGAAAGGATATATGGAACCTGGAAAGAAATATGGTGTTAACCTATCTACCCGCGATGTAATGTATCGTTATGGGGGCGATATTTACTTTAAACCTGCGTTGGAGAATCTGATTTATAAAATTGATGCCAACAGAAAAAAGACATTGGCATGGAAATTTGATTGTTCGGGGAAGGATGTGGATGTATCTGCCAATGAAATAGATCCCGGAAAACGTTTTCAATCAATTGCAGTACAACAGGTTTTTGAGTCAGACCGTTATTTCTTTGTGCTTTATGTCCTGAAGAATGAAAGCTTTGTGGGATTGTATGATAAACAGAAGAAGAGTTTTTCAAATGTGATTATAAAAGATGATTTGGCGGCAGGATTTGATTTTACTCCTCCCGGAACAGGGTTGGGAAATCAGTTGGCAAATGCCCGGATGGTAGGTTATCTGAGTAAAGGTAAACGCTATTCGAAAGCTTTACTGCCGGAAAGAAAAAAAGAACTGGATGAATTGATAAACCGATTGGATGAAGAGGATAATCCGGTAATGGTTGTTGTAACATTAAAATAAAATCTATATAAATTCTTTTTAAACGTATGAAAATTACAAGTTATGTTTCTTTTTTATATTGCTTATGTCTGATGCTGGCGAGTCCGACAGTACAGGCGAGCGAAGTGCGAACCGCTATTTTTGAGGGGAAACCGTGTATTAATCCCCCTCATGTGGTGGGAAACTATCCTGCTACCCCTTTTTTGTTTTATATTCCCACCTCCGGAGAACGACCGATAAAGTGGCATGCTGAAAATCTTCCCAAGGGATTGAAGCTGGATAAAGAAACGGGGATAATCAAGGGAAAAGTAGTAGAAAAGGGAACGTACAAAGTAATGCTGAAAGCTGAGAATGCCCTTGGAACCGATACACAGGAACTACTGATTAATATAGGAGATGAGTTGTTGCTGACTCCTCCGATGGGGTGGAACAGTTGGAATACATTCGGACGTCACCTGACAGAGGAGCTACTGTTGCAAACTGCAGATGCAATGGTAGAAAACGGAATGCGTGATTTGGGGTATGCTTATATTAATATCGATGACTTTTGGCAGTTGCCTGAAAGGGGAGCCGACGGTCATATCCAAATTGATAAAACAAAGTTCCCGAGAGGCATCAAATATGTGGCCGATTACTTGCATGAGCGAGGATTCAAACTTGGAATTTATTCGGATGCCGCTGATAAAACTTGTGGTGGGGTTTGTGGCAGTTATGGATATGAAGAAATTGATGCACGGGATTTCGCATCCTGGGGTGTTGATCTTTTGAAGTATGACTATTGCAATGCACCTGCCGGAAGAGTAGAAGCGATGGAAAGATATGAGAAGATGGGGAGGGCATTGAGAGCGACCGACCGTTCTATCGTCTTTTCAATTTGTGAGTGGGGACAGCGTGAACCTTGGAAATGGGCGAAGAAAGTCGGCGGACATTTATGGCGAGTATCCGGTGATATTGGCGACTTGTGGAATCGTTCGACAGACGAAAAGGGAGGTTTACGTGGCATTTTGAACATTCTTGAAATAAATGCACCGCTTGGTGAATATGCAAGACCCGGCGGATGGAATGATCCGGATATGCTTGTTGTGGGGATTGGCGGAAAAAGTAAGAGTATCGGTTATGAATCGGAAGGTTGTACGAATGAACAATATCAGTCCCACTTTGCTCTCTGGTGCATGATGGCTTCTCCATTACTCTGTGGCAATGATGTACGGCAGATGAATGATAGTACGTTACAAATACTTTTGAATAAGGATCTGATTGCTATCAATCAGGATCCGCTGGGCATTCAGGCAGAGCGTGCCATTCGTGCCGATCATTATGATGTCTGGGTGAAGCCGTTGAGTGACGGAAGCAAAGCAATAGCTTGTCTGAACCGGATATCCGGACCCGTAGACGTGGAGTTGAATGTAAAGACGGTAGAAGGATTGTCATTGGATCGGGTATATGATGTTATAGAAGGCAGCCTTGTGGCTGAGGCTTCTACCGGATGGGTCGTAAAGCTTGCTCCCGGTGAGTGTAAAGTGTTTATATGTAAATAAGATTGATTGTAAAATAGGGCTATCCGGTAAAATTGGCGGTACCGGATAGCCCTTTCTTCATAGTCAGGTTTATATTGGGTTGGTTATTTTAATCGTATGGTTGGGCCTATCTTATAAGTGTTTTCCCATTGCCGGGTAGCAGCATTGTAACTTCTGTCGGTACCCAGATTCAGGTCGAGACCATATTCTTTTCTTTCCAGGAGGTTTATCCGGAATGAAGCGCCGTAATGGGATTGTGGAGATAACGGGAAACCTTGTACACCGGAGTTGGGATTACAGTCCAGCCGGTATTGTCCGTAAATATAAGCGGTCAGCCAATTATTCAGACGATAGGTAAGGTCTGCGTTAAGGGTAAAATCATTAAACATCCGTCCGTTAGAGCGGTATTGATAGGCATTGCCACCTATCCGGATAGCCAGTTGTCTGTTAAGACGATATACCAATCTGCCACCTGCCATATTCTGAGTACCTACTCCCCGAAGTGAATAACTGGAACCGTATAATTCGTATCCGAAATAGCGGGAATTGAACAGTCGGTACTGTTGCTGATTAAAATAACCGGTGAAGACGGGATCCAGATAGGAGAATTTTTTTCTCAGTTCGTATTGTTTGACTAACGGCATACTGTTATTGAAAGCAGGGTTGGTTTCTGACAAAGTATTCTTTATTTCGGGTAGTTTGAAGATTTGAGGGGTTTTCATTTCTTTGTGCAGTGTAAAGGCAGGTATGGGCGTTTCGTTGAATGTTTGCGCATAAGCAAATCCGTTGCCGCAAATGATAAATAGCATTGTCAATCTGAATTTTTGCATAGTTAAGTCTTTTATGTCTTTTAGACGCAGAGATATGCCGAATGCTGCAATGTTTTTTCAAAAGAATCATTTATCTTTGCCGAAATACGTTAAAAATCGAATATGGAACTGGATCTTCAACAACTTACTACTGAGGTATGCCGGATAGCAACTGAAGCCGGGAATTTTTTGAGAAAAGAACGGAGGAGCTTTAGTCGGGAGCGTGTGGTGGAAAAGCATGCGCATGACTATGTGTCGTATGTTGATAAAGAATCTGAACGCTTGTTAGTGGCACAACTGTCTGCGTTGCTGCCCGAAGCCGGGTTTATTGCGGAAGAAGGTTCTGCCGTTTATAAGAATGAGCCTTATTGCTGGGTTATTGATCCGTTGGACGGGACGACTAACTACATTCATGACAATGCTCCTTATTGTGTCAGTATCGCATTGAGGAGCTGTACAGAATTACTTTTAGGAGTGGTGTATGAAGTTTGCAGGGATGAATGTTTTTACGCCTGGAAAGGTGGGAAGGCTTGGATGAACGGAGATGAACTGCATGTCTCGAAAATAGAAAACATAGAAGAGGCGTTTGTAATCACTGAACTTCCTTATAACCATCGGCAATACAAACGGACTGCGGAATATTTACTGAAACAATTGTATGGAGTGGTAGGAGGAATTCGTATGAATGGCTCGGCTGCATCGGCTCTTTGTTATGTGGCGGCCGGACGTTTTGATGCCTGGGCGGAAGCTTTTATCGGGAAATGGGATTACTCGGCTGCGGCACTGATTGTGTTGGAAGCCGGTGGAAAAGTAACTGATTTCTTTGGAAGTGAGTATTTTATTGAAGGACATCATATCATTGCGACGAATGGCCCTTTACATCCTGTCTTTCAACGGCTGCTGAAAGAGATGCCTCCACTGGAAATGTAACTTTCCGGGTATTGATTAAACTGAAAAACATCACATGAATACTTGGTTCGACTCTTTTTGGTCTCTTTTGTTCCCACGTTGTTGTGTGGTTTGTGGAGCTCCGCTGTCGAAAGAAGAGGAGTGCTTGTGTATTCGTTGTAATATGAACTTACCTCGTACCGGATTTCATCTGCGAAAGGATAATCCGGTTGAGTGTCTTTTCTGGGGACGTATTCCGGTTCTTGAAAGAGCTTCTTCCTTTCTCTTTTATCGTAAAGGTAGTGATTTCAGACGCATCTTGCATCTGCTGAAATATAGCGGATATAAAGAACTGGGCGAAGTGATGGGACGCTATATGGCGGCAGAATTAATTTCTTGTGGTTTCTTTGATCATGTGGATGTGATTGTTCCTGTACCTTTGCATAAGAAAAAACAGAAGCTGAGAGGATACAATCAGAGTGAATGGATTGCCCGTGGTATATCTTCTGTGACGGGGATTCCGCTGAATGCGAAGAGCGTGATACGGGAAAAGAATACAGAGACTCAAACCCGTAAATCGACTTTTGAACGCTCGGAAAATGTGGAAGGTATTTTCAAATTGTGTGATGTAGCCTGTTTCCAAGGGAAACATGTACTGATTATTGATGATGTGCTGACTACCGGATCTACAACTGTGGCCTGTGCATCTACGCTTTTTGAAGTTGAAGGAGTACGGATCAGTGTGTTGACATTGGCCGTGGCCGAATAAATGAAGTGATAAATATGAGGGTGCATTGAAGCACCCTCGTATCTATTTAAAAAGTTTCAATTATCAAATCGGATGCCAGCATTTCCTTGATTGCCTTTCCAAAAGCCTGGAAATGGGGGGATGCCGCATGTATATCCATGGCACGCTGGTCTTTGTACTCTTCGTAGAAAATGAAAGCTACGGGTTGTGACGGGTTTTGATATAAGTTATAACTAATATTCCCCTCTTCTGCCCTTGTACCTTTGATTAGAGCATCAGCCGCCTGTAGAAATGCTTGTTCTTTGCCGGGTAGCACTTCTACACGTGCTACGATTGTTTTCTTTTCCATAATGATAATCTATAATTAAGATGATTCTCGTTCCGCAAATTTACGTATAAATGGTGATACTTTCTTTTTCATCTTGAATAAATTTGTTTGTAGGAATCGTCTGGCTCTTATTTCTGAGGAATCCATACTTTATAGCTATGGCTCTCTTCCCTGTTGGCCACAGCATAATATGGGATGGCTTTTGCCGGAATATCACCCTGACATTTGATGATATTGACTCCATTGAGCAGATTACTGTCATGGGAGAGTTCCAAAGGTGTTTGTGCCTGAAGTTTGAATGTCTGCAGTTCCGGATTATCGGCATCCTCAAAACAGTAAATGATAGGCCCTGACGCCAATGCGACTTGTCCCCGTAAGTTTTCGACTGCTTTATTTGCAGTGATCAGGCGAGGTTGCATGGGTAGTTCAAGCTCAATGTGATCGCCTTTTTTCCATTCCCGGTTGATTTCCGCATATCCGTCTACGATCCTCAAAAGTACATCCTCTTGATTAACTTTTAACTTGACCGGTGCTTTTAGATTCGATTGGTAAAGGTTGTATGGATTTTCTGTACCTTGTGCCCATCCGGGAATACGGACTTTCATAGAGAAGGTACTTGCCTTGTCGGGATTGACTTGAATGGAAACAGCGCCGTGCCAGGGATAAGAGGTTAATTGTTTCAATCGGACGCTGTTGTCACCGACCGGAATTCGCACTTCACTTCCTATGAATAAATTGACATAGACATTATCTCCCTGATAGGCATAGATATAACCGGGCATGGCAGCCATGATTTTCAGGAACATCGGTGGGCAACATGGACATACATGCCATTCCCACCTGTCGGGCTTATCGGTATTCAGGGGATTTTGATAGGTGTATTTATCACCGGACAAAGAAACGCCAGTCAGTACATTGTTGTAAAGCACTCTTTCCACTTCGTCCATATAGCGGGCATTGCAAGTTAATTGGTTCATGCGTTGGCTGAAAAAACCGGCTCCGACAGCTGCGCAGGTTTCCAGATATGCATCGGTGGGCAGAAAGTAGTCCGGACCAAACTTTTCGTCTTCGTGAATAGCGCCGACTCCACCTGTGATGAACATCCGTTTGCCTGCCATATTCTCCCAAAGACGTTTAGCTGTTTCGATGTATTGGGGTGATTGGTTCTCAAGTGCGGCCGCGGTTAGACCGGTTGCCATCAAGGTAGCTCGCACAGCATGCCCTTCAATTGTTTTTTGTTCGAGTACAGGGATCGAATCTTGTGAATACTCTCCCCAACTGGGACGAGAGTGTATGCCGAATTCAGCTTGGTGATAACAAGCGTCTTTAATCCATTTTTCCGATTTCCGGTATCCCCACGTTCCCCATAATGGAAAGCCACAGTGATGCCCTCTGTTTTCTATCCAAAAAGTGGCCAGATTATAATAATCTGATTCCCGGACCGGTATGGAAAGTTTATCTTTCAGTTCCGGTTCGTTTTTATACAACCAGTATAATGCCATTACGGCTTCCTCGGGGCCGGAATGTGCGGGAACGATATTCTTGCGTGGTTCCGGACCCATATAATCTGCCATGTAATTGGCAAAGCGGGTTGCAATTTCAAGCAAACGTGTTTTGCCGGTTGCCTGATAATAATGTACTCCGGCTTCGATCAGCATCCCGGCATTGTATACATCGTGTTGTCCACGAAGGAGTCCCCCATTGTCTCCCCATCTATGGTTGTTTTCCATAAGTTGGGTATGGGTGTTGATGTATCCGGTCGGCTCTGTTTGCTGAGCGGCATAGATGCGGTCTACATATCCGTCGATTCGTTTTTCCAGTTCTTTATTGGGGTGGCTTGCAAGAAAGTCGGCGATACCCCGGATACTTTCATAAACGAGTCCGTCATACCATTCGGGACCATCGTGCTGTTTGATATCTCTCTGCCCTTCAGCTACACGATCGAAATTCCGGAAAGCATTACGCGTGTCGGTCGATCCGGGAAAAGGAGTGTATTTCCCTTCGAATTTGTTTAATACATCATTAGTGGTTATTTTCCTCCAGATATCGAGTTTCGGACTCCAGAAAGCATCTTCTATCCGGACTTCGTTTAGCTCGGGCAAGTGGAGTGTTTGCCGGGTATTGTCTGTGTGAGACTGACACCCCATTTGCATCAGTACGGTTAGTACTGCTGCGACAGATAAATGTTTTGTGGTTTTCATTGTACATTGATTTTATAGATGCATATATGTTTGTAAGTATCTCCGGGTAAGAGGGTTGTTGACGGGAATGCCGGTTGGTTAGGACTATCCGGATAGTGCTGGGTTTCCAATGCGAGGGAAGCCCGGTAGTTGTATTTCTTTTCGTGCTTTCCGGTCATTGTACCATCAAAGAAGTTACCGCCATAGAATTGTAGTCCGGGTTCGGTGGTCCATACTTCAAGATATCTTCCTGAGGCGGGTTCATAAACGGTTGCTGCCAGTTCGGGGGTGTTGGAGGTTTTGCGATTCAATACCCAATTATGGTCGTAGCCGTGACCGAACTCTAGTTGCTCGAACGAATCATTTACTCGCTTTCCGATAGGTGTGGGGCGACGAAAATCCATCGAGGTCCCTTCTACATCCTGGAGAATACCGGTGGGGATTAGGGTCCGATCGACAGGAGTAAACTTATCCGCATTGATCATGAGTATATGGTCATTGATATCCTTATTGCCTGCACCGTGCAGGTTGAAGAAGGAATGATGGGTGAGGTTGATGACCGTTTCTTTGTCTGTTTGAGCCTGGTGAGTGATAATAAATTCGTTTTTATCCGTAAGCTTGTAATTCATGGATACTTGGAGATTTCCCGGATACCCCTCTTCACCATCTTTGGATAAATACGTGAGTTGTAAAGTCTGGCTGTCCGGCTGCTCAACATCCCATACTACCATATCAAATCCTTTAAAGCCACCATGTAGACTGTTGGGAGTATCATTGATGGGTAACTGGTAAGTTTGTCCGTTCAGGGTAAACTTTCCTTTGTTGATCCGGTTGCCATACCGTCCGATAGTGGCTCCCAAAAATCTTTCACCTTTATAATGGAGATATTTGTCCACATGATCGTGTCCGAGGACGATGTCTTCAAAATGCCCTTTTTTATCCGGAGTCCAGAATTCAACGACTCGTCCTCCGAAATTGGTGATGGCAATTTCAATGCCGTTTTTGTTTCTCAGAAAGTAGAGATCGGTTTGCTTTCCGTCAATTGTTTGTTGAAAATCGGCTCTTTTCAATTGTGAATGTTGGGCATTTACGGTGTTTGTGTGTATCATGGTTGTGAGTATTAATAAAATGATCAGTTTTGTTTTCATACGATTCATATTTTTAGTTCATTATTCGTAAGTTGTTAATTGGTCAATTCCTTTTGTATCTGCTCCAGAGACTTGTTCTTTGTTTCGGGTAGCCTGAGAGCAAAGAAGAAGCTTAGGAACATCATAATGGCAAAGAAACTGAAAATGAAGGTACCTCCTGTACGGATGAAAACGGGAAACATCCATGAAAGGAGGGCGGACCACACCCAATGTGTCATGCTGCCTAATACTTGCCCTTTGGAGCGCACATTGTTTGGGAAGACTTCGGAGATTAGTACCCAAATGACGGCACCCAGTGAAATGGCAAAGAAAGCGATAAACCCCATCAGGCAGATAAGCATATAGTAACCTGAAAATGCGTCTTGGTAGAACCCTTTGGCTACTAAGGCCAAAGAGAGGGTCATACCGATGGAACCGATATAGAGGAGTTTTTTTCGTCCTACCTGATCTATCAGGATCATTCCGATCATAGTGAAAGTAAGGTTGGTCAGTCCGATAACAATAGACTGCATCATGGCTGAGTCGGTAAATACACCTGACATCTCAAAAATCCTCGGAGCATAATAGAGAATGGCATTGATACCTGATAACTGGTTGAAAGTAGCTATAAGGAAAGCATAGAGGATCGGTTTCCGGTATTTATGCTGAAACAGTTTTTCGCCACTGGCTCCTATTGTTACCAGGGATTCTTTGATTTCATGAATTTCCTGTTCAATATCTGCATTGCTGACCTTCTTTATGACGTGTCGGGCTTCGGCTTCCCGATCTTGCTTTACCAGCCAACGAGGACTTTCAGGTACGGTGTATAATAGAAGAGCGAATGCGATGGCAGGAATGGCTTCAACTCCTAACATCCATTGCCAATCATGCGCAATGCCATGAATCCAATAGTTGGAAAAGTAAGCCAGTACAATACCCAGTACAATATTAAACTGGAAGAATGCGACAAAACGGCCGCGCCAACGCGAGGGGGATATTTCGGCAATGTACATGGGACCGACTACGGATGAGGCTCCGACAGCTAAACCTCCGGCAAAACGGAAGAATAAAAAGGAATACCAATCGATGATGGCAGCACTGCCCACTGCAGAAACAAAGTAGAGAAAAGCAATAATTTTCAGTGCTTTCAGACGTCCGTGTTTTTCTACCGGTTTACTACAGACGAAAGCTCCGATGATTGTACCGATCAAAGCGATAGCAATGGTGAAGCCATGGCTGAAGTCGGATAGATCATATACCACCTGGATGGATTTCTCGGCTCCGGATATCACTGCGGTATCGAATCCAAAAAGTAATCCTCCCAATGATGCCACGAAGGCAACGTAAAACATGAAATTCTTTGCTGTATTTTTCATAATGCAGATGTATTATAGACCGAATTCGATCCGATTGATAACGTGATTTTGGTAACATTCGTCTAATTCCACAAAATATCCGCTCCATCCCCATACTCTGACAATTAAATTTTTGTGTTGTTCGGGATGTTTCCGGGCATGTAGCAGTGTCTCCCGGCTGACTGTGTTTAGTTGTAGTTGATGGCCGCCTAAAACGATGTAGGTTTTCACGAGCATACCCAGCTTTTCAATGGTTTCGTCATTGCTGAATACGGATTGATCGAACTCCAGGGTGAGGGGACCACCGTTGACAACACGGTCCAGATGTTGTTTGGTAAAAGATTTTATGACGGATATAGGACCTTTTTGTTTTAAAAACAGGCTGGGGGAGTAATTAGCAGGAATTATCTCGCCATCGTTACGTCCGTCGGGGGTGGCACGTAATTGATTGGAATGGAAAATGTAGTACATAGCGGTGCCAGTACCTGCCCGGTAAACCCCTCCGCGTTCATTTCGTTTATCGGCCAATGACCGATCAAAAGAGTCGAGAAGATCTTTGGCTATCAAGTCGGCATAGTCATTATCCTGTCCCATTTTGGGCGCTTCTTCTCTTAATTTTTTTTGTAACTCTTCGTAGCCTTTGAAGTTGCTTCTTATGGCAGTAAGCAGGGTTGTATAATCCAGGCTTTGCTCTTCGAAATAGTATTTTTTCAGGGCAGCAAGGGTATCGGTAGCGGTTGCAATGCCTGTTCCGTGGATTCCGTAGTTGTTGTAGTAGGAACCTTCCGAAATATCTTTGGCTCTTTCGATGGTGCCGTCCATCAGTAAAGACATCATTGGAGAAGGGATGATGTAGAGATTGCGGTGTTTCTCGCAGATCGCATTGACCTCCTTTTGTATTTCCTGCTCCACCAATGTATAAAAGGATGAATAGTCCGAACAGGTATTTAGTTTTTCAAGGCACCGGTCTACACATCCGATTAAAGAAACGGCATCAATGTTAGGTATATCCATGGCTCGGTTAGGGATGATAAATTCCCAGCAGGCAGCCACTACGTAATTGTATGCGTCTTCTTTGGAATAGCCTTTCCGTATAAGTCCCGGAATGATGATATCATCATTGCTGTATTGGGGGAAACCCAGCCCTATTTTGGTCAGACGGGAACCTAAAGTGAATATTTCGTCAGGGGTCTTTGGGTCTACACGAATGTTGATTTTAGGATCAATTAGTTTTAATTCGTAACTTGCCTGCAGGCACATTCGGGACAGGTCGTTGAATAAGTATTTGCCCTCCGGATCGCGTCCTCCCAAAACCAGGCTCTGCCCATTGTCACCCTGTTGCATACCCGGATACAGGTCGCTGTCCTTATTGCATACAAGGAAAAATTCTTCAAGCAGATCGAATGCTTCTTCTTTGGTGAGTGTTCCATTTTCCAGGTCCCTCTGATAGAAAGGATACATATATTGATCGAAGCGGCCGAGGGTGTTGTGATAGTTGCCTGCTTCCCAAATGGAGAAGTGGAGAATTCTCAAAAGCTGTAGAGCTTGTCTGAAGTTTTGAGCGCCTTCGGTCTTTATGGTATGTAAAGTGTGCGCAATTTCTGTCTCGTTATTGAGCAATGCATATTGTTCATACTTCTCAATTAGTTTCTGTATGGATATGATGCATTGGTACATGCTATTGAGGAATACTCTCTCTTTTTCATTTAAGGAGGGATTTTCCTGACGCTTTCGGATCTCCTGTTTTCTCGCTTCCAGTCCGTGTTGAATGGTATAAGCGTAATTGGGGGAGATATTACATACCGTACCTTTTTCGTGGATGTAATATTTGTTTTTTATTTCGTTCCATTCTTCAGGGGTGTATATATCCGGTACTTGCGTAAGGGTACGGGTAAAAACGATCTTTTCACCCGGAAGTATAACTGGGAGTTCAGCGTTCATCAAAGCTGCGAAACAGGCTGTAGCACGTTCTACAGGAGATAAACCTTGTTGGGCATAAATTGTGTTCAATTTGTCCAGCCAGATACTTGACGGTGTTCTCCTTTGTGAATGGTGTCGTTTATCTAAAATATACGTTTTTAGATAGTTAATTCTTTCGTTCATACAATTAGATTTTTGATATTATTTTCTTCAAATACATTATAGATTTGTGGCGCCTTTCCGGTATCGAACGGAGGATGATACGTTTCTCCGATCATTGCGTATTTGGCACCTGCTGTACGGTGATATCTAAGGATTTCGACACGTATCAGGTTCCTGGCATCTTTGATTTTTTCAAGAATGGCACTCATGTTTTCCCGGGTATCATTAACACCCGGGATTAAAGGTATCCGAATGATAAAATCTCGTCCGGAATTACAGAGTAAAGCAAGATTTTCCAGTATAATCGCATTATCCACTCCTGTATATTTCCGGTGCATTTCCGGGTCCGTATGTTTGATGTCGAATAAAATAAGATCAGCTAAAGAAGTAACCTCATTGAAAATGTGAGTGTTTGCGTATCCGCTTGTTTCGATAGCCGTATGTATGTCCGGAAGTTGTCGGAGCAGTTCGATAACAAAATCCGGTTGAAATAAGGGTTCTCCGCCGGTTAGTGTAACTCCTCCCCGGTTGAGCGTATAAATGGACCGGTTCTTTTCGATCATGGTAACCAATTCTTCCACAGCTATCTGATATCCACAAATACTTTTGACTCCTTTTTTAATCATGTATTGTGGCTGTGGCGATATACCTTCGGGATTATGGCACCATGCACAGCGTAGAGGACATCCCTTGAGAAATATCGTTGTTCGGATTCCCGGTCCGTCATGGATGGCAAATTCCTCGACACTGAATATTGTTCCTGTTTTCATTGTGTTTGGATTAACAATGGCAAATATATACATAATATTTTAAACAGGTACGAACTGGTATGTATGTTGTTGAGCATATATTCATATAATATTAAGAATATTAATAGCTCAAATTACCTTTATAGGTAATGTTTATGGGAGTAAAGACGATTATTTGACATTTACAAATAATGGATGTCTCAGATCACTGTTAAGGCGTAATGGACCGAATAAAATGGCAAAACGGTCTGTCTATTGGCTTTTACCGTTTTTAAATTCATTAGGTGTCACTCCACAAAAACGCTTGAATGTCTTACTGAAATAGCTGGGATTATTGAATCCGAGTTGCCATGAGATTTCAGCAATAGTCAGATTAGTCTTTATAATCTTTACTTTAGCAACATCGATCTTGATTTTATTGATAAACTCGGTTGCACTCAGGTTTAATAGTTTTTTCAGTTTATTGTATAGTTGAGTTCGACTGATATTCATGTGAGTGGTCAGTTGGTCGACACTCAATTCCGGGTCCTCAATGTGTTCGATGACGAATTGTGTCAATGATTTGATAAATTCCTCGTCTTTGTTGTTGAGTTCTTCATTGAGTTGGAATATTTTCATGTCGTGATAATGTTCGCGGATATTATTTTTGGCTTTAAGCAAGTTGGTAATTCTAAGATTCAATTCATCGAAAGTGAATGGTTTTTCGATATAGGCGTCGGCTCCTGCAGATAAACCTTGCAATTCGTTTTCTTTCGAAGGCTGTGAAGTGATGAGAATGACCGGGATATGGGAGTACTCACGAGAAGTTTTAATATATTTACTCAATTCATATCCGTCCATATAAGGCATCATAATGTCACTGATGATAATGTCGATGATATGTGTTTTTAGCAACTCTACAGCTTCCTGTCCGTTATAAGCCGTTTTCACCTTATATAAACGGAGTAGCTTACTTTTTAAAATGTTATTGATATCCGGATTATCTTCTACCAAAAGTACAGTCATCTTTTTCTCGGCATTTGCAGCATTCATATCCTCTTTTAGTCCGGAGTTATTGAGCAGGTATACAGTATCTGCCACTACGTCGGGTGAGTTAACGATATCCAAAGTTTCGTCCGGTGCAATCATATCCTTAGAGTCTTCGACCAAAGGTAATTTTACTTTAAAGGTCGTACCGCTGTTTTGATGACTTTCTATCTCAACTGTTCCTGAAAGCAGCTGAACTAGACCATTCACCAAAGCCAGTCCAATACCCGTATTGGAATACTTTTGATCGGATGAATCGGTTTTGTGAAAAGGCTGCATGACAGCTTCCCGCTGTTCCGGGTGAATATATGAACTGCTGTTATGACAGGAGAGAATCAATTGTCCGGAAGCTTTGTCTACATCAATCCTGAAGTTTATTTCACTTTGAGGATCAGAATGTTTGAAAGCATTGCTGAGCAGATTACTGATGATTTTCTCTATCTTGTCTCTATCGAATACCGTATAATAAGAGTCGGCTGAAGTTGCATATTGAAAAACAATCTGCTTTTGTCTGAAGACGGGAATAAACAGTTCGAAGATGCTGCGTCCATAAGTCATAATATCTCCTTTGACATATTCGATGCGTGCATGGTCGGTTTCTACAGAGCGAAATTCCAAAAGTTGATTGATCAGGAATTGAAGCCGTTGGATATTCCGATTGATGATTTTCATTTCTTCACCGGTAATTGTATTGTTTCGTCCGATTGATATATCTTCGAATACAGCCATAAGGATAGATAAAGGAGTCTTAAACTCATGGGTGATATAAGTGAAAAAATTCAGCTTGTGTTTATTCAGTTCGCGCAGGTTGTTTTTTTCCATTCTTTCGATGCGGATATCCATTTTGTCTCGCATACGCACTTGGTAGAAGCGGACAATTATAAAACTGATAAGAAGTCCGATAAGAGAATAAATAGTGATCATGAAACCACTCAGCAAAAAGTGAGGACGAATGTTAATGGTTATTTTCCGACGGTCGAATACAACTCCGTTTTTTCCTATGACCCGTACGTGAAATTGGTAGGTGCCCGGATCAAGGTTGGTATATGTGACTGATTGTGGGATTTGTTGTGTTGCATTCCATTCGGTCTCCATACCTTCCAGATAGTATTCACAGGAAAGTTGTGATTGGCAATTTTCATTATAGTTGATTACCAGAAAATCAAAAGTCAGGGTATTCATACCGTGAGGTAAGCGAATGACAGATGTGCTGTCGATATTATTCTGTAGAATGCCGTCCGGTGATGGTTGTACGTGTTTATTAAAAATCCTGAAATCCGAGAAAGTCAGATGAATATCGTTTGTAGGACTGTTATGGTTCAGTCCTTCCGGTCGGAAGAAGCATACCCCATTGATACTGCCAAAGAAAAGGGTACCGTCAGGATCTTTATAGCCCGGACAGGCATTGAACTGGTTGGAAACCAGATTATCGGATACTTTATAATGGGCAAAACTCCGACTTTCCGGATTGAAAGAGAAGATACCGTTATCCGTACTCATCCATAAATAGCCAAAGCTATCTTCCTGTATGGAATAAATATCTCTTTGGCGGAGTTCATTCTCCTTTCCGAACGCCTGTATACTGTCTGCATGTGCATTGTATTTCATCAATCCTCCGTTGCTGGTACCGAACCAGACCTCTCCTTTGGAGTCAACAAAACTACAATAAATATTATCGCTGGCCATTGTTTTACAGCCTGTCACTCCTTTTTGATATCGATGGATACTATGGGTCGGAATATGATACCGAAAAATACCGTTGAAATGTGTGGAAAACCAGATATTTCCTTTGAGATCACGTGTGATGTCGTCAATACGTATAAGCCGGAATACATCTGGAAGGAAGGGAGTGAATGAATCGGTCCGGAAATGATAGATATTGACACCTTGGCTGGTTCCTATAAACATAGTATCAGGATTATGAACATAAAGTTTATAGATTGAATTATTGGATAGTCCCGCGTGTCCCCCTGCTATGTTTTTATATGAACGAATATAGCCTTTTGCTAAATCGACTTTTTGCAACCCATCGATAAAGTTGCCAATCCAGATATTACCGGAGTGATCTTCGGCTAATGCATGGACATTATCTCCGTTTAATGACGGGTGTGTCGATTTGTTTAAATACCTGATGTGACCATCCGGGTAAAGAATAGAAATTCCATGATCTTCGGATGCAAACCACAAAGCTCCGTTTTTATCTTTAATGATGTTGCTGATTGCTTTTCCTTTCAGGTATTGTTTCCCATTATCTGCTATCAGGTAGTGGAAATTGTTTTCGGTCAGGCTGGTGTAACTGACCCCTCCGAAGAAAGTGCCGATCCACATAATGTCACTCCGGCTTTTATAAATAGTATAGATCGCATTATCGGTCAGTCCGGATTGGACATCTTTTGCATGCTGCCGATATTGTATGTAGCTGTTATCTGTATAGTCATAGATGAAAAGTCCGTTTTCGGTTCCGATCCATAAATTTCCACGCATATCTTCTTGGATGCAGCGAATATAACGCATATCCTTTCTGTCTTGTGAAGCGAACTCCACGGATACGAATTGATTATAGTTTTTGTTGTATCGGTACAGTCCGTTTTCGGTCGTCCCCAGCCATAGAGTCCCCTGCGAATCTTTATAAATAGAAGTAAACTCGACAGGATAATCCGGAGAAACCTCAGTAGCTGTGATTTTTCTGGTCATTTGTCCGTTTGGGCGGAAACAATAAATCGTATTTGGACTCACTGCCCATACATTTCCATTCATATCCAGCGTTACTTTTACAATCAATCCCTTATGGAGTAGTGGCATACTTTGCTCTGTCTTACTATATGCATATAGCCCGGAATCGGACGCAATGAAAACTGAACGTCCGTCGTAGGCCATGTCCAATACATATAGTGGGGCCTTGGTTTGCGGAACAATAGTGGTGAACTTCTCTCTCATCATATCATACAAGCACAGTCCTTCATTGGTACCCATCAATAGAGTATCCTGACCGAGGAGTAGCAGTTTCTCGATGCAGTTTGAAGAGAGTCCGTCATCTGACTTATAATATTGTTTGATGTTGTATCCATCATACCTGTTCAGTCCTTTGAGGGTTGCAATCCAAATATATCCTTTTGAATCCTGCAGAATATCCCGTACGGCACTATAGGTAAGTCCGTGTTGACTACCCAGGGAGTGGAACATAAGTTCGTTCTGTTGTGCATATAGGATAACAGAAGAAAAAAATAAAATCAGGGTAAAAGTGCTCTTCTTCATTCGTCTCTTAATTACGTACAACACAAAAGTCTGAAATAAAAACGAATCAAAAAGATACTTATGGTCACAAACTGATATTTATATTCACTATAGAAATATTTAATGTAAATATGAATATGCGTATCAGTGAATAATCTATTGTTTTACGGTTCGGTTCTCTTTTCGCTTACTTTTGCTGAAACAACAAACAGTAAAATATGCATGAAACAACAACTCAGTATGGAACCACACAAAATGGACTCGTCCTGATCCGACTTCGGGACTTAACAAACAAACTAAAAATGTATGAATCCTTTTTAATGACTAAATTACTAATATTATGAATCTAAAAGATCTGAACAACCTTAGAGCAGATACGGAAGGCAGGATAAAAACCGTCTTCTTAATATGCATGTTTGTGCTGGTGTCTGCAGGTGGATTTGCTCAAAACACAAAGAGCATTTCGGGTACGGTGAGAGAGAAAGGCAGTAATGAAACTGTTATTGGTGCCACTGTACAAGTGAAAGGAACACACAATGGGGTGATTACTAATGGGAATGGGGAGTATACAATTAAAAATGTATCTCCGGGACAAGTACTTGTTTTCTCAATGATTGGTATGAATACGGTTGAAAAAACTGTAGGTAGCCAAAATCGGATAGATGTACTGATGGATGCGGGAGTATTGATTGACGAGGTGGTAGTGACCGGTTATCAGACTCAGCGTAAAGTGGACTTGACCGGATCTGTATCCAGTTTGAGTTCCGATCAGTTCATGCAAACCAACCCGTTAAGTCTGGAGCAGGCTTTGAAAGGAAAAATATCCGGTGTGCAGGTAATGAACAATGATGGTGCGCCGGGTGGTGGAATTACGATTAAGATTCGTGGAGCCAGTTCTATTACGGCAGGTAGTTCACCTCTGTATGTCATAGATGGTTTTCCTCTCCCTATTTCGGACGATCCTCTGGAAAGTCCTTTGGCTACTATCTCTCCTGATGCAATCGAGAGTATCTCTATCCTGAAAGACGTATCATCTACTGCCATTTATGGGGCACAGGGGGCTAATGGCGTTGTGTTGATTACTACGAAGAAAGGATCGGCCGGTATGAGTGAAATCTCTGTGAAGGCTACTTACGGTATCAGTAAACTGGCAAATTCTATTCCAATGCTGGGTGCGGAAGACTATATGCGTGCGTATATGCGTGATATGATTATGAGCGGACGCTGGCAAAATGCTGATTTCTATCAGGAATATAAAGATCAGATATGGAATACCAATCCTTCCCGTTTCCAATTCTATCCCGATCTTTGTTTGCAGAATGGTACTAAACAGAATTATGAAGTTTCTTACAGAGGGGGAACAGACCGCATACAGAACTCTACAATCTTTTCGTTGATGAATGAAGACGGTATTGCCATCAATACCGGATTTAAACGATTCTATTTCCAAACGAATAATAGCATTAAATTGCTTCCGCAATTGACTTTGAACACAAATCTTTCATATGAACACAATATTCGTAGCGGTGCTTTCTGGACAGAAGGTAATATTTTTAACGAAATACAGACTTTCTCTCCGCTTGTTCCTAAAGAATGGACTTTTCAGGAGATAGATGATAACCTTTACTATACAGGTAAGATGGATAACCCTTATAGAAAATTGAAAGATATTGATTACTCTAACAAGAATAATACTTTCTTCGGTCAGGCAGAGTTGGTTTACAATATCAATGATAACTGGTTTGTAAAAGGAGGTATTGGTGTGCGTATACCCAAAGGTGAAGTGAAAGAATTTATCCCGAAAACCATTCAGAGAGGCTACGATAACAACGGATTGGCCACATACGCTACGCAAAGTGGATTAAATATGCGTGGAGTAGTCCAGGCCGGATTTAATAAAGTATTCAACAAAGTACATAGTCTCTCGGTAAATGCCGTATACGAGGCTAATACCAACAAGTATGAAACCTTTAATCAGGAATATTCTCAGTTTAATACCGATTTGGGATGGGAAGGTATTTATGATGCAAAAAGTGGTAATCATGTGAAATCTCCCGGTGTATCTTACGAGAAGATAGCAATGCTTTCGGGGGTATTGATGGCTAACTACTCTTATAAAGGGCGCTATTTATTGAAAGCATCTATGCGTGCTGACGGTTCTTCTAAATTCAGCCCTGATAATCGTTGGGGATTTTTCCCGTCCGGAGCATTGGGTTGGAGAGTTTCAGAAGAAGAATTTTTTAAGAATGTATCTTGGTTGGAGAAGAACGTTAATAACTTGAAACTACGTTTTAGCTATGGTCAGGTAGGTAACGATCAGATTGCTCCGTATGCTTATGCACAGACCTTATCTTCCAGCCAGAGACAAGCCATTTTTGGTGACGGAGCTATTCCGGCCTTGTACACCAGCCGTATGGCAAACCCCGAAATCAGTTGGGAAGTAACGGAAGAGTTTAACGGCGGTCTCGATTTAGATATGTTTAATAACCGGCTGAATATTTCATTGGATCTCTATACCAAGACAACTCGTGATATGCTGCTTGAACAGAATCTGCCACGTACTTCCGGTTTTGGAAAAGTAACCAGGAATATCGGTTCGGTACGTAACCGTGGATTTGAAATCAGTGTAGGCGGTGTGCTGATTGATAAGAAAGACTTTACGTGGAATGCAACAGTGAACTTTAGTTCCAATCAGTCCAAAGTACTGAGTCTAGGTGCTGAGACACAGATGTTGGAAGGGCGTCCGGTGGGTTCTGCTTCGGGTTCGGAAAATGTCCTGATAAAAAAGGGATATCCTCTCGGACTGTTCTATGGTCTGCAAATGGAAGGCATTCGCAGTAATTGGCATTCTGACTATAATGGTATAGGCAGTGCTGATTCTCCTTGGTGGTACGCTACTGAAAGAGAGATGCCATACGGATTCCCATCTTTTGCAGATACTAATGGAGACGGGAAAGTGGATATGAGTGACCGTGTCGTGATAGGAGATGTGAATCCGGTATTTATCGGTGGCTTGAACACCCGTTTGCGCTGGAAATTCATTGAACTGGCTATGGACTTCAGCTGGTCATACGGAAATGATATAATCAATGGTAATGTATACAATCTGATGAACAATGGCGATATTCGTAATAAGTCGGCTGTATACTATAAAGATGCTTGGTTTGCTAATAATCCTACCGGTACTTTTACAGGTCCTGGTGCAATTGATTGGTCCGGGTATATGTGGGCTGCTTCCAACTCTGAAATGGTGGAAGATGGTTCGTTCCTGAAGATGAATAACCTGGCTGTAACTTTCCGTATGCCGAAAAATATATTAAAGGCTTGGAAAATTAAGGACCTGGCTCTGACATATACGATTAACAATGTTTTCTGTTTAACGAACTATTCGGGATATGATCCTGAGGTACGTAGCGGCAGCTCTGTAAATAATCGTATTCTTCCGGGAGTCGATATCTCGGCTTATCCGTATGCCCGGTCTCATATATTCTCACTTAATTTTAAATACTAATAAGGTACTGCCATGAAAAAAATATTATTAGCCCTTTTAACCTCTTGCGCCTTAGTGTCGTGTGAGGGGTATTTCGACCAGTTACCGAAAACAGAACTTCCGTCTGAAACTTTCTATACTTCCTATGATGCTGCTTTACGTAATGTAGCTATATTGTATGCTAATGCAGGGCATGTCAATGATGGAATTATGACCAGTGACCGGTTTATGATGCCTTCATTGATGAATGAAGGTCCGTTCGACCTGACTTCGACATCGGGTAGTGTACTGAATTTGTGGTCAAAGCATTATGCGTATATTGCACAGGCAAATCTGATACTTGAGAGGCTGGAAACCAATAAAGAGGTGATTGATGAGAATGCAGGACATTCTGCATTGGATAAAGCTACGATCACCGGATCAGCTACTGAAATGCTGATGGGAGAAGTTCGTTTCCTCCGGGCTTATGCTTACTTTACATTGTATCGTTATTATGGCGGTGTACCTCTGATTATAGAGCCTACCGGACCGAAGCCGGATTATGTGCCGCGAGCAACCCGCCAGGAGATGTTCAAGTTCCTCTATGACGAGATGGCCTATGCATTGGACAAGTGTTTGGATAACCGTTCGGGCATTGCTTATGGTCGTGTTACCAAAGGTGCTGTAGCCGGTATGTTGGCAAAAATGAAAATATTCCACGCTTCTTATATCCGCCGTGCAGAAATGTATGGAAACAAGATTAATGAAACAACAGCTGATGATGTAGATAAGACAACGTTATATGCTGATGCAGTGAAGTTGTGTGACGATATCATTGCCGGCGTGTACGGAACTTATAAGTTGGAAGAATATTTCCCTGCTGTATTTACCAAACGAAATAACGAGATTATGTTCAGTGTATTGGCAGAAGAAGGAGTCGGTACAGGAAACAAGATACCTATGGGGTTTGCCGGTGAAGGTAAATACGGAGCAACCGGTGGAAGCAATCTTACTTCGTGGCTGACGTTGCTGTATGATATACCGATGTGGGAACATAATTACAGCTTCAAGGACGTATGTATGGACTATGGCCAGGTAGATCGTTTCAATGCTGAAAGTCCGAAGCCCGGAACGACTCCTTATGACTTGCAGAATCTCTATGATCGTACCGGAAAGTACACCATAACCGGAGACATTACCCGTCGTATGTGGAGTTCGGTGAAAGGCTGGGTAACCGGTCCTAACAGTGGTGGAGCTCCTATCGGATTGTGGGTGTTTGAACCTGCCGGACGTGAATTAGGCCCCGAGTTTTATATTGAGCCGGGTAAGGTGAACGATTACACCGAAGAACAGCTCAAAGTAATGGATGTAGCTCTTGAAAGTCATGAACGGGCGTGGTGGAAGAATGAAACGAATGGGCAGAACAAGCCTAACTTGTGGAACTGTAATTGGTGGCAATTAGGTAAATTCCGTAACCTGAATCCGAGTGAGTTGAGTTCAACCTTTGATATTAATTATGGTGGAGTGGACTATCCTGTTTTACGTTTGGCAGAGATTTACTTGCTGAAAGCGGAGGCACAAATCATGCAGGGCCATGTTTCGGAAGGAGTGAAAACGATGAATATTATCCGTGATCGTGCTTGCCATCAAGGATCTATTAAAGATATGTTTGTTTCTCAGGGAGATGCTCCTTATACTTATCAACCGGGTTCGGTTATGATGATTCCGACTAATATCAGTCCGGCTAATGCACTGAAAGAGTTGATGTATGAACGTTTACGCGAATTGGCAGCCGAGGATGATTGCGGATGGCTCGATGTAGCACGCTTTCCTGATGTTTCAATGGTTGACCTGGCTGATATCTGCCGTTATCGCGATCCTCTACAATTCTTTGATCCGTTTGGTGATCCGGCGCGTGGGGAATACCTTTGGCATCTTTTTAATGAAGAGAAAGTGTACCGTGTGCTGATGCCGATACCGTTTACCGAGTTATCGTTCTTCCCAGAAATGAAACAAAATCCGGGATATTTTTAATGTTAAAAACGAATGGATATGAAAACAAATAAACTGATTATAGGGCTGCTTGCTGTGGCAGCTACTTCACTGGTTTCTTGTGAGAAATTTGGTGCAGATGTAGAAACACCGTCTGTCAGTATCTCTGTGTCCCCCGAAAATCCGAAAGTCGGCGAAGAGGTGACGGTAACGATCAATACCGATGCTCAGTACCTGACACTTTTTACGGGTGATGAAGGAAAAAACTTTGAGCGTTCGCGTATTAAAGCTATTATGGAACATGATTGGGATAGCTTTTATGAAGAATGTTATCGGGTCTCTTATGCAAAGAATGGGGAGAAGACCTTGTTTTATAAATATTTTAAGGACTATCAGAGTATAGAAGACGTAAAAAAGGATTTTGAGTTTTTCGGAGCGATTGATAATATCCAGTTAGTGCCCTACAAAAAAGGAGACTTTCCGGAGGCACTGATGGAAATGAGCTATATAGGGACGAATCAATTGAAGTTTACGGTGACAGATCGGCGGATTCCTTCGGGCATCCGGATGAAGCCGAATATTCATATCTTTGGAGGACTTGCCAATCAACCGGGTAATACAATTATCGAGAGTCGCTTTGTAGCGTGTGATGCTGATCGTGCAATACGTAAATACTCTAATGATGCATGGGTAGCTGCTTATTTTGGTTTACATACCGAACAGTTGGAAGACTTTCAGGGATATAGTGCAGGATACAAATATTATACGTTCCAAGATGAACGTTCGTATGGAGCGTTTCAGACTAACGATCCATTATCCCGCCGTCCTACGGAAGGATTTTATAAACTGGGTGATATGTACAACCGGGATACTTACTTGCAGCCTTTTTTGGATCATGGAGAAAAAATCATTCTTCGCCAAGTGGATATGTATGTGAATGGTCGTTCGACTTTTGTGGCAGCTGATGATTCGCCTTATAAATATGATTTGGACGGAGATGGAGTATTGGAATCGTATGAATGTGAACTCGATCCTGCTACCGGTCTTCCGGTACATGAAGCCGACTATACAAAGTACAAAGGTTTTCAGGGAGATGTTTATCTCTCTTTTATAGAGATGGGAACTGATGAATATGAACCGTGGAATACCGGTGTTTCATTAGGTTCTGTATATACTACCGGAGGAATTCAGAAAACTTATAAGTATATTTACACCGGAGCCGGTGACTTTACAATTACTGCTGTTGCTACCAATGTAGGTGATAAAGATTATAAAGGAATAGATTATAGCGAGGAAAGAAGTAATTCTTTGGATGACTATAGTCATAAGAGAGCACTTAGCAGTGTGAAGGTTTCGGTAAAACCGTAGTATCCTTCGGTAGAATGTAAATCAGTAGTTGAGTGTCTGCCCGGTCGCGGTATCCATTAATAAGGGGTTTTGCACAATCCTTTTAGGACCTGTGGAAGGCAGCAATACTCAACTACTGTAGATTACTTTATTAATATAAAGAATAGTGCCTATGAAACTTAAGTATTGTATTTTATCTCTACTCTTTTTTTATCTGAATATTTCTTCTATCCAGGCCGTAATACCACAGATGGAAGTCAGTCCGGATGAGAGAGGTGTGAGTTCGCTCGTTTTTCAAGGTGCGGGCAATGTTCGGAATTATGTAGACCACGGGAAATATCTGGGCGATTTGAGTCTGACTTATGAAGTAAGAGGGAAGAGTTATGCCGTTTCTTTGGCTGATATTACTCCTCTGGTCTTGTCGAATACTCCGGATAAGATACAGATATTCTGGCAGCTTCCTTCGGATGTGCGTCTTTACCAAACTTTTACTATTAAAGGAGAAGAAGTAGACTGGGAGATTGATTTTTTTAATCGCAGTCATCATCCGGTGAAGGTGACGGATATGTGGTTCGCTCTGCCTGTGGGCGCTTTGGATGAGTCTATTCAGGCACATCAGAACCTGAACCGTCATTTCTCTCTGAATGGAAATGCCTCTTTCTTTTATTGGACTCCGCTGACAGGGCAAGGTGATATTTTGCTGATGACTATGCATAAGGGAACTGCGATAGAATATGCTACACAAGATGGCAAGTACTATCTGCATTCAATGAATGCTGTAGATCGTACCAATGATAGCTGGAGATTACCGTCTACCTCAAAAAACGTACAGCCTTACGAGCATTACATGACAGGTTTCAACTTCACACTCACTGGAAATCATGAAGAGGTAAAAACGAAGATTTATGATAAACACGGAGTGGTTGTGAAAGTTGCTCCCGGTATGGTAGTAACTCCTGAGTTTGAGGTCTATTGTGCCTTGCAATCGAAACTGCCTGTTGCTGAATTAGTGGCAGAATATCCTGAGGAGATACAGATAACCAGTCTTGGACAAAAGGAAGGAGATAAATATATCTATAAGTTCCGTTTCTCCCGTTTGGGAGAAAACCTGATTACGGTTCATTATGGAGATGATTTGATATGCTTTCTCGATTTCTTTGTGACCGAGCCTTTGGAAACCCTGATAAAAAAACGGGCGCGTTTCATTGTGGACAAACAACAACATCGTGATTCCTCCAAATGGTATAATGGACTTTATAGTCTTTGGGATATGGAGAAATCCGAGTTACTTTCACCTGATCACTTGGGTGATTTGCGGGAGGAGTTTATGGTAGGCGGATCTGATGATCCGTCCAATAGTAAACCAGTCTATGTGAGTGAGAAGAATGTCATTTATCCTAATAAAGAAGAAATTGCTTCTTTGGAGTATTATGAAGAAAATTTTGTGTGGGGCAAGCTGCAACGTACGGATGAGGAATATCCCTATCCATATGGTATTTACGGCAGTGAAAACTGGTATCAGAACCGCAGCGGGAAATATGGCGGATATGAAGACGGGGGTTCCGGTAAGGGGCGTATGTGGCGAACTTTTGATTATACCACTCATTTTGCCATCTATTATAATCTCTACCGGATAGCAGAGGATAATCCTGAAATGGTATCTTATCTGGATGCTGATGGCTATCTGGAACGTGCTTATCGGACAGCGATGGCTTATTTTGAAGTACCCTATAATATTTTGATGGGTAAACAATGGGCTTTTCATGGTTGGACGGACTGGGCCTATAAACAAGGTAATTTTCATGAGCGATATCTGCTGGATATTATCAATGCCCTGCAACAGAAAGGTAGATTAAAAGATGCAGCCAAGTTGCGTCGTGAATGGGAGAAGAAGGTAACTTATATGGTTTACGAAGATCCCTGGCCTTTTGGATCCGAGATGTTTGTTGACCGTACAGCTTTTGAGTCCTCCTATTATGTGGCAGAGTATGCAAAGTTAAATCCCATTAAGCCCGAAGAACAATTCTGGTATGATAAGAATCGGAAAAAATGGTACTCGTATACTTCGTTTGACATTTCGATGATTGATCGTTTCATGCAGAATCAGTTGGATGGAAACCTGGCGTTGAGAGGGTTGTTTGAACCAGGTTATGCTAATCTGGGTACAGCATGGAGTGGACAATATGTAAATCTGGATTATATGACCCAAATGGGCGGAGTGGCATTACTCGATTATGCTTACCGGTTTTCGGACCGGCCGGATAGGTATATTAATTATGGATATAATTCTTTGTTGGCTTCGTGGGCACTGATGAATACCGGGACTAAAAAGACAGATTTTGGCTATTGGTATCGGGGAGAACAAAATGACGGTGCTGTAGGCTGGGCTTTTTCACCCTATCAGAACTCACGTACCTATATGAATTATATCAAAGTGGGGCGTGCTCCCTGGCGGTTTGATGGTGAGATAGACCATGGGCTTACCGGAGGTATTCACGGTTCAGGAGTTTATCTGCTCGATGATCCTGATTTCGGATTAATCGGTTATGGAGGAAATGTCCGAATGGATAAAGATGGAACAGTGAGTATCATTCCTTTTGACGGAGTACGTCGTCAGGTCCGTATCATGACTCCTGTCCGTTTTTCGGTCGAGTTGATGCAAGACGGATTCCGGAAAGATTACCCGATCACTCTGAGAGGGACGGAAGAACTGAGTTTCTGCATAGAAAACCGTTCTGATAAACCTCATAACACAACTATCCGGGCTGAGGGAATGCCTGAAGGTAAATATACTGTCATGACCGATCACAAAATGATAACGACATTCAATATTGAGGCGGGTAATGCACATCATCCTTATTATATAGAGGTACCCGTTACGGACAAACATACCCAAGTGAAACTTTTAAAAACAAATTAGAATGAAAAATGTACTAACAGGGCTATTTCTGCTTATCCTTGCGACAGCTTGCTCGGAGGAGGAGCCGCAGACAATAACACCCGTTCCTTTTAATCAGGTAACTTTGACCGATGGGTTTTGGAAGAATAGGATGCAGACGGAAATCAATGTAACAGTACCGTTCTCTGTCGAACAAAGTGCCCCGGCAGTAGAGCGTTTCCGGCGTTGTGCCGCTTTCTTGGCAGGAGACTCTACCGCTCTTCCTGAAACTCATCGTTTTATAAGCTCTGATCTTTATAAGGTGATGGAAGGGGTGTCTTATTCATTGATGATTCAACCAAATAAGGAGTTGGAAGAGTTCATGGATCGAGTGGCAGACCTGATCACTGCTTCGCAGAAAGACGACGGATATTTATATATTTCACATATTTGTGGTAATCCCGATCCTCGTGAGATGGGTGAGAAGCCTTACTCATGGGTGGTTCATAGTCACGAGCTTTATAATGTGGGGCATCTGTACGAAGCCGCAGTAGCTTACTATCAAGCTACAGGTAAAGATAAACTACTGAACGTTGCTATCAAAAGTGCCAAGCATGTGAATAAAGTGTTCTTTGAAGGAGGTGATCCGAATTATAATGGGGGTAAACCTATTAACCAGGCTCCGGGACATGAAGAGATTGAACTGGCACTTTGTAAACTATACCGGGTGACTAATGATCCGCTATACCTCGATATGGCGAAGAAGTTTCTGGAGATCAGGGGAGTGACCTATCGTCCTGAGGGTGAAGGAGTGATGGCACCCACTTATGCACAGCAACACGCACCGGTGAAGGAGCAGACGGAAGCTGTGGGACATGCGGTCCGTGCGGCTTATTTGTACACGGCTATGGCGCAGGTGGATGCCTTGACCGGATTGAACGATTATACCAAGGCTCTCAATTCCATTTGGACAAATCTGGTGACGACCCGCATGCATATTACAGGTGGACTCGGGGCTGTAGAAGGAATGGAAGGTTTTGGAGCTCCCTACGAACTTCCTAACTTAACAGCCTATAATGAAACTTGTGCGGCAGTAGCAAATGTCTTCTTTAATTATGGCATGTATCTGGATAGTGGCGATGCTAAGTTTCTCGATATAGCGGAACTTTCACTTTTCAACAATTCGTTGGCAGGGATCAATCTGCATGGTGATCGTTTCTTCTATGTCAATCCTCTTGAAGCAGATGGAGTGAGACGTTTTAATCATGGGAATGGCGGACGTGCCAAATGGTTCGGGTGTGCCTGCTGTCCTCCTAATATTTCTCGTTTGATTCTGCAAGTGCCGGGTTATATGTATGCTTACAGTAAAGACAGAGTTTACCTGACCCTTTATGGTGGCAGTCAGACAACTATTCCTCTGGAAGGAACCCGTGTGAAACTGGAGCAAACTTCTGCTTATCCGTTTGATGGGAAAGTACGCTTGACGGTACAACCTGAAAAGGGAAGCAAATTCTCGGTTTGTATGCGTATTCCTACGTGGGCACGATCCGACGAATTTGTGCCGGGAGGACTTTATCCCTACAAGCAGCCCAAGCAGGCGGAAGTAGAATTGAGTGTCAACGGGCAGAAAACCGACTTCAAGATGGAGAAAGGATTTGCCGTTATCAAACGTGACTGGAAGCCCGGTGACGTAGTTGAACTTAACATACCGATGCCCGTACGTTTTGTTGATTGTATTCCCGAAGTCAGTGAAAATATAGGTAAAACTGCTGTAACTCGCGGACCACTGGTCTATTGTGCGGAAGAGGTAGATAATGCGGGACCTGTTCAGCGGCTCTATCTGGGGGATACGAACGAAGCACAGGCTAAGGTAGCAAACATCTCTTCCGGCGTGCTGCAAGGATTGGAGAGGATCACTTTGCCCGGAATGGAAAAGAAGGTCGGAGGAATCACTTCACGAGAGATTACGATGATTCCTTATTATGCTTGGTGTAATCGGGGAGATAACCGTACAATGCTGGTTTGGCTAAACGAAGAGGCTTCTACAGCCAGTATCGGTCAGCAGACCATGGCTTATCTGCGTAATGTAAAAGGAGTGAATGCTTCATCTGTTGCCGGAGGGAAGAATATCTCCGTGCGTGCACTTTGTGATGGAAAAGTATCTGAATCTTCTGCAGACAAGCTTACAGAACAGTGGGTGTCTGAGGGATCGGGTAAACAATGGGTGCAGGTAGACTTTAGAGAGCCATTCCTACTAAATTCACTTTCCGTGTATTGGCTGGATGATCAAGACAAAATAACTGTTCCGTCCGGTTGGTCGGTGGAATATAAGTCGGATGCCGGTTGGACTCCCCTTGAACTCTATGTGACGGACTCTTATCAGATGGGTACCGATCGGTTCAACGTAGTACATCCATCCGGTAGTCTTGAAGTGGAATCCGTTCGTATTCTTATAGAACCTCAGAAAGGAAAATCAATAGGTGTTTCAGAGATAAGGTTTGAGTAGGTTCTTTTTTATCAGCAGGAAAGAGAGTGTTGTGCAGCAGAGGCAACATTCTCTTTCTCTCTTTTTCTAGGGTGTATAAACAAAAAAAGGTTCGTCTTGTTGACGAACCTTTTTTGCTCTTCCTCTTGGACTTGAACCAAGGACCCTCTGATTAACAGTCAGATGCTCTAACCGACTGAGCTAAGGAAGAATGTTTGCAATCAAGATTTTCAACTTTGCTCTTCCTCTTGGACTTGAACCAAGGACCCTCTGATTAACAGTCAGATGCTCTAACCGACTGAGCTAAGGAAGAATGTTTTGTTTTTCTCAATTGCGATGCAAAAGTAATAGGATATTTTGAAATATGCAATATCTTTGCAAAAAAAATTAGTGAAATGGATAAAATAATTGGATTGGGCAACGCCCTGGTAGACGTACTTGCAACCCTGAAAGATGATACACTCCTTGATGAAATGGGATTACCCAAGGGAAGCATGCAACTTATTGATGATGCTAAGTTACAGCAGATTAACGAACGATTTAGCCAAATGAAAACCCACTTGGCAACCGGTGGAGCAGCTGCAAATACGATCCTCGGACTCGCTTGTTTGGGTGCCGGGACCGGTTTTATCGGAAAAATCGGAAATGACGCTTACGGAAACTTTTTTCGGGCAAATCTGCAAAGAAATGGCATCGAAGATAAATTATTAGTGTCTGATCTGCCATCGGGAGTTGCTTCTACTTTTATTTCTCCGGATGGAGAACGTACTTTCGGTACTTATCTCGGTGCTGCCTCTACGCTGAAAGCCGAAGATTTAACGCTGGATATGTTCAAAGGGTATGCATATCTGCTTATCGAGGGGTATCTGGTACAGGATCATGATATGATTCTTCATGCCATCGAGTTGGCAAAAGAGGCCGGATTGCAGGTTTGTCTGGATATGGCCAGTTATAATATCGTAGCGGGTGATCTTGAATTCTTCACCTTATTAATAAATAAATATGTAGATATTGTTTTTGCCAATGAAGAAGAAGCGAAAGCGTTTACGGGCAAAGAAGATCCGAAAGAAGCTCTTGAGTTGATCAGTAAGAAATGCAGTATTGCCATTGTAAAGGTAGGCGGCAATGGTTCTTATATTCGTAAGGGTACTGAAGAAATTAAGGTAGAAGCTATTCCGGTGAAAAAAGTGATTGATACAACAGGAGCAGGCGACTATTTCGCATCCGGATTTCTGTACGGACTGACTTGCGGATATTCTTTGGAGAAGTGTGCTAAGATTGGTTCAATTCTCTCCGGAAATGTTATACAGATAGTTGGAACCACGATTCCCGGTGAGCGTTGGGATGAAATAAAGTTAAATATTAACGAAGTTCTGTCAGAGTAAGCAGGCAATGAGTTACTTTTACGTCTCATTTTAACGAAAAGTGTATGAAAAAGTTTCTGAATAGACGAAATGGTGTCCTGTTGGCAGCAGTGTTGGTTGCTGTAGCATTCTTTAGTTTCAAGAGCGGTGACGACCGTAACTTCCAGATTGCTAAAAATCTGGATACCTTTAATTCTATCGTCAAAGAACTCGATATGTTTTACGTAGATACGCTTGATCCGAATAAGACGGTCCGTGAAGGGATCGACTATATGTTGTCTTCGCTCGATCCCTATACGGAATACTATCCGGAGGACGATCAGGCCGAACTGCAGCAAATGTTGAATGCCTCGTTCGGAGGTATCGGATCTTTGATCACGTACAATCAAAAGCTGAAACGTTCGATGATAGCCGAACCGTTTGAGGGAACTCCTGCAGCTAAGGTCGGATTGAAGGCCGGTGATATACTGATGGAGATTGACGGAAAAGATTTGGCGGGGAAAAATAACCAGGAAGTCAGCCAGATGCTCCGGGGAGCAGTAGGTACCAGTTTCAAGCTGAAAGTGGAGCGTCCGGACGAAAAAGGAGGAACACGGCCATTGGAATTTGATATTGTGCGTCAAACCATCCAGACTCCGATGATTCCTTATGATACCATTTTTAATAAGAATGTAGGTTACATCAATCTGAGTACTTTTTCCGGCACTCCTTCGAAAGATTTTAAGAAGACCTTTCTGAAACTGAAGAAAGAAGGTATCACTTCATTGGTGATTGACCTGCGTGGTAACGGTGGCGGACGCTTGGAAGAAGCGGTAGAGATTGCTAATTTTTTCTTGCCTCGTGGTAAAGTGATTGTAACGACGAAGGGAAAGACCAAACAGGCCAGCAATACTTATAAGACATTACGTGAACCGCTGGATCTCGATATCCCGATTACTGTACTGGTGAACGGTGCTACGGCTTCCGCTTCCGAAATCCTTTCCGGAGCTTTCCAGGATTTCGACCGTGCTGTGATTGTAGGTAGCCGTACGTTTGGAAAAGGACTGGTGCAGACCACTCGCCCATTGCCTTATGGAGGAGTAATGAAGCTTACTACTTCTAAGTATTACATTCCCAGCGGACGCTGTGTGCAGGCCATCGACTATAAACACCGCAATGAAGATGGCAGTGTAGGTACTATCCCCGATAGTCTGACTACCGTGTTCCATACGGCAGCCGGTCGTGAAGTTCGTGATGGGGGAGGAGTGATGCCGGACATCGAAGTCAAGCAGGAGAAATTGCCTAATATTCTTTTCTATCTGGTACGTGATAACCTGATTTTCGATTATGCGACGCAGTATTGCCTGAAGCATCCGAGTATTCCTTCTCCACAGGAGTTCAAGGTGACCGATGCCGATTATAACGACTTTAAAGCGATGGTGAAGAAAGCTGATTTCAAGTACGATCAGCAAAGTGAGAAGATTATGAAGACGCTAAAAGAGGCTGCCAAGTTCGAAGGTTATCTGGATGAGGCTTCGGAAGAGATAAAGGCATTGGAGAAGAAGCTGACTCATAACTTGGACCGTGACCTCGACTATTTCTCTAAAGATATCAGGTCGATGATCGCCGATGAAATCATTAAGCGTTACTACTACACACGTGGCGGCATCATCCAGCAATTAAAAGATGACGACGGGCTGCAAGCTGCTCTTAAGATATTGGCCGATCCGGTGAAATATAAAGAGACCTTGAGTGCTCCGGTAAAGAAATAAATATCCGGCCGGCCGGATCAGAACACCACGGATAACTCCGATTTTCGCAGAAGTTCCTTTAGGAAGCATACATTCTGTGCATCCGGGTTATCTGTGGTGAAAACAAACTATCAACGTTCGATTGGGTAGCTCTGCTTTTTCCGCACAAAGAATTTTTCTAAAGACGACTGACTGATGAAGAATCTGTTATTGTTCCTAGTTTTTGCCTGTACCTTTTCTTTTTCTTGCCTGGGGAATCCTGTCCCTTTCTCACCCATTGTCCGCAACTATTCTGTTCTTGACTATAATGCCGGAAATGAAAACTGGGCGGTTGCCCAAGATGAACGCGGGGTGATGTACTTTGGCAACAACAGTGGATTGCTCCGGTATGACGGAAGCCGATGGAAGCTGTTTCCACTGCCGACTTCGGGTATTGTGCGTGCGGTCTATGTGGCTTCTGACAGGCGGATCTATGTCGGATCGTTCGAAGAGTTCGGTTATTTTGAACAGAACGACCTGAACTTGCTGGAGTATCATTCTCTGAAAGAGCAGGTAAAAGGATTCGATTTCCATAATGACGAGATATGGACCATTGTAGAGCAGGGAGAAAATATAATCTTCCAGTCATTCGGATCCTATTTTATATACGACGGTAAGGGGACGAAGGGAGTCCGTTGCCCTGAACTTCCCCTGAACCTTTTCCGGATCGGGGACACGCTGTATTCCCAACTGATCAATGGAGGCGTCTGTACTTTTGCAGGTGATAAGTTTATTCCCCTGATTTCTCGTCAAGAGTTGGGTGATAGCGATGTTCTGGCAGGGTTGCCTTATCCCGGCGGAATGTTGTTGCTGACCCGCAATAGCGGAGGATATATCCATACTTCTTCCGGCATCCGCCCCTGGCACACGGATAGTGATGAAGAACTGAAACGCCATACTGTTAATCGTGCGGTAATGACAAAAGACTCTTGTTACGTGATAGGCACTATCTCCAACGGGCTGTATGCTTTCAGCAAAGAGGGACACTTGCTTTGGAAGGAGAATGCTGATAACCAGTTGGAGAATAATACCGTTCTGGGCCTGTATTGTGATATGGACAATAATATCTGGACAGCCCTCGACAATGGTATTGCCTATGTCCGCAATAATTCGTTGATTTACCATTTCGAGCCGGTTCGCCGCAAAGTCGGGATGGTTTATGATGTGCTGGTACGCGATAAGGACGCTTACATCGCATCCAATCAAGGGCTGTACCGGCTTGAAGATACCCGTCTGGAGTTGGTTCCGGGCCTTGAAGAACAGGCATGGACCATTGGAGAGTGGGGCGGCCAGGTGCTTTGCGGTCATAATAAAGGTACTTTCCAGATTAAAGGCATGCAAGCCCGGCTTCTTTCCGATGTGCGGGGGGCTATGTGTATGCGGCAGGCGCAGATCAACGGCGAGCAACTCCTGATACAGGGCACCTATACCTTTTTGAATATTTACAAGAAGAGTGCTACCGGCGAATGGTACTTCGCTAACTCGGTGGGCAACTTCAGTCACATGGCGAAGAATATCGAAGTGGACGCTCATGGGAATATCTGGGTGCAACACATGCGAAAGGGGCTCTACCGGCTACGTCTCGATGAAGAGCTGAAGCAGGTGACGGACCTGAAACAGTATGATTCCTTGTCCGGCAATCAGGGTGGAAACTGCTATTTGTTCAAGGTGAACGGGCGTGTCGCTTTCTCGGATGGGCGAAACTTCTACACTTACGATGACATGGCAGATTCCATCATCCCCTACAAAGCGATGAACGAACAGTTGGCAACGCTCAGGGGCATTCATACCGTCGACGTCATGAAGGGAGATCTCTACTGGTTTCTCAGTGACCGCGAAGCCTATCTGGTGAGATGTACCGTAAGCGACTTTAAAGTTGAGAGGAGAATACCTTTCTCCATGTTCGGCAACCTTCCCATCGAAGGACTGGCACGGATGGTATACGACAGGCGGAACGACTGCTCCTACCTCTGCCTGAACAACTCTTTTGCCCGCATTGCTGCCGACAGCACCGGTTTGTACAAGTCACGTCAGAAGCCGTCTTTGTGGGTTTCGGGCTTTTCGGCATCCGACGAGCAGACGGGAGAGCGGATACAACTGCCCGTTTCCGGTACCGACGAGATAGCTTCAGCTTTCAATAATATCAGCATTTCCCTGGCCTATCCTGTCTACAACGATTTTGCGCTGAACGTGCGCTACCGGCTTGAAGGGCTGTCCGCCTCCGGTAAGTGGACCGAAGGCCTTCCGGACTTGCAGAAAGAATTTACCCGTCTTCCGTTCGGCTCTTATTGTTTCCGTGCCGAGGTATACGACGAGAACGGAGTGATTTCCTCTGTCGACCTTCCGTTCCGCATTTTGAGGCCCTGGTATCTTTCGTATCCGGCTGTCGCTGTCTATGCGCTTTCCGGGATAGCCTTGCTGCTGGGGCTGCTCTATGGAGTCTACGTATACACCAAGAAGAAAAAAGATGCCGTCATTGAGCGGCAACGTGCCCGTCACGAAGCGGAGATAGAGCAGCAGGAGAAGAAGATCATGGAACTGGAGAAAGAGCAACTCGAGGCTGACCTCCGTTTCAAGAGCAAAGAGCTTTCGGGTGTAGTGATGACCAACATTGCGCATCAGGAATTTCTGAATTCACTCAAAGAGGAGTTGCAACAGCAGAAACTCTCGGGGCAGTATACGCGCAAGAACCTGGATAAGCTGCTTTCAATGATCAACCAGAATATGGTTTCGGATGAAGAGAACTGGAACATGTTCCAGTCCAATTTTGACCGCATCCACGAGAACTTCTTCCGAAACCTGAAAGAGAAGTTCCCTGACCTGACTTCCGGCGATTTGCGTTTGTGCGCATTGCTCCGGCTCAATCTGCCGACAAAGGAGATTGCGAAGCTGATGAACATCTCCGTGAGAGGTGTCGATGCTGCCCGCTATCGTCTGCGCAAGAAGCTGGGCCTTCCTCCGGAGAGTAGCCTGACGGATTTTATGATTGCGTTCAAATAGTTGGCAATGAACTGTTTGATATGGAAAGAAGTACCAATGCAGTACTTCTTTTTTTGTTTTTCCCGGTTTGCAGTATTCTTGCCGTATGGGTAAATGGAGTCTGTTTGCCGCAGATTTGTTTTATTTGCATCCGGAAAGTCAGAACATTCATAAATAGATACTAAAACTGTAAAGACCATGAAACATTTTGTACGAAGAATGCAGGCGCTTGCCGCTTCTTTGGTCGTAGTGGCCGCCGGGTTACAGGCACAGAAGGCTCCCCGGGATATGGACCGCTTCATCGACCAGTTAATGAAAAAGATGACGCTGGAGGAGAAGATCGGCCAGCTCAACCTGCCCGTGACCGGAGAGATCACTACCGGACAGGCGAAAAGCAGCGATGTAGCCAAACGAATCCGTAACGGAGAGGTGGGAGGACTGTTCAACCTGAAAGGAGTGGAACGCATCCGTGAAGTACAGCGGCAGGCGGTGGAGGAGAGCCGCCTCGGCATTCCCTTGTTGTTCGGTATGGACGTAATCCACGGATACGAAACCATTTTCCCTATTCCTCTCGGCCTGTCGTGTACCTGGGATATGAAAGCCATCGAAGAGTCCGCCCGTATAGCTGCCGTCGAAGCCAGTGCCGACGGTATCTCGTGGACATTCAGCCCGATGGTGGACGTCAGCCGTGATTCCCGTTGGGGGCGCGTGTCGGAGGGAAACGGTGAAGACCCGTTCCTCGGCGCAGCCATCGCCCGTGCCATGATACGCGGATACCAAGGAAAGGATATGAGCCGGAATGACGAGATAATGGCTTGTGTGAAGCATTTCGCCCTTTATGGAGCATCAGAGGCGGGGCGCGATTATAATACGGTGGATATGAGCCGCCAGCGTATGTTTAATGAATACATGCTGCCCTACCAGGCCGCAGTCGAGGCAGGTGTCGGCAGCGTAATGGCTTCGTTCAACGAAGTGGACGGTGTGCCTGCCACCGGAAGCAAGTGGCTGATGACCGATGTGCTGCGCAAGCAGTGGGGCTTCGACGGGTTTGTGGTAACGGACTATACCGGTATCAACGAGATGATAGACCACGGCATGGGTGACCAGCAGACTGTTGCCGCCCTCGCCCTGAATGCCGGGGTGGATATGGACATGGTGAGCGATGCCTTCAGCGGCACTCTGAAGAAGTCGGTGGAGGAAGGCAAAGTATCCGCAGCTGCCATCGACGCCGCCTGCCGCCGTATTCTGGAAGCGAAGTATAAGCTGGGACTGTTTGACGATCCTTATAAGTATTGCGACGTGAATCGTCCCAAGAAGCAGATCTTCACCAAGGAACACCGTGCCATTGCCCGTAAGACTGCTTCGGAGAGCTTTGTGCTGCTGAAGAATGAAGGTGTGTTGCCACTCAGCAAGAAAGGAACCATTGCCGTAGTCGGTCCGTTGGCGAACACCCGTTCCAACATGCCGGGCACCTGGAGCGTAGCTGCTGTGCTGGATAACGCTCCCTCGCTGGTCGAAGGACTCAGGGAAGTAGTCGGTGACCGGGCAAAAGTGGTAACCGCCAAGGGAAGCAATCTGATTGGCGATGCCGACTATGAGAAGCGCGCCACCATGTTCGGACGTGAACTGCACCGGGATAACCGTACGGATCGCGAACTTTTGGACGAAGCTCTGAAAGTGGCTGCCGGGGCCGATGTCATTGTCGCCGCACTGGGCGAGTCGTCCGAAATGAGTGGAGAAAGCAGTTCGCGTACCAACCTGGAGATGCCGGATGTACAGAGAGCGCTGTTGCAGAAATTACTCAAAACCGGAAAGCCCGTTGTGCTTGTGCTTTTTACCGGTCGCCCGCTGGTGCTCACCTGGGAAGAAGAACACGTGCCTGCCATCCTCAACGTATGGTTCGGAGGGAGTGAAGCCGCTTATGCCATCAGCGATGTGCTTTTCGGCGATGTCAATCCCAGTGGAAAGCTGACCGCTACTTTTCCGCAAAATGTAGGCCAGATTCCATTGTTCTACAATCATAAAAACACCGGGCGTCCGTTGCAAGAGGGACGTTGGTTTGAAAAGTTCCGCAGCAATTACCTCGACGTGAGCAACGAGCCGCTCTATCCGTTTGGCTACGGATTATCTTATACGACTTTTGCCTACAGTGATATTCACCTGAGCAGCACGGAGATGAGTGCTGATGGCGAACTGACGGCGACTGTTACCGTCACCAATACCGGCAGCCGTGACGGAGCGGAGGTGGTTCAGCTTTACATCCGCGACCTGGTGGGCAGCGTCACCCGTCCGGTGAAAGAACTGAAAGGTTTTGAGAAGATTTTCCTCAAGGCCGGAGAGTCTCGTAAAGTAAGCTTCAGCATCACGCCGGAATTGTTGAAGTTCTATAATTACGATTTGCAGTTTGTCTGCGAACCGGGTGATTTCGATGTAATGATTGGCGGAAACAGCCGGGATGTAAAAAAGGCACGATTTCTTCTGAAGGGAGAATAATAAAGAAAATAAGATTGTATTTTTGATTTATTGTCCTATCTTTGTAGAACCATAGAATCAATCCGAATGTACTCCCCGTTACGATAAAACATGATCGGAAAAGAGAATCTGATACTAAATCATAAATAATTATATATTATACGGAAAACCGCTACTTGTAGCGGTTTTCTTTTTATACAAAATTCAAAAAAATGAAAATTGTCGCTCAGATACCGATATGCTGTCATCGAGACGACAGAGAGACATCGTCTCGATGATGAAAAATCATCGTCGAGATCTCAATTTTTAATGGATGAAATACTCTTATATAGCTTTTAGTAATTAGTTCGAACATTAAATAAGGCGTAATCCTATTTCTTTATTTGTACAAAACTACCTTATGCCCTTAGCTTTTTTTCTTCTCCTTTTTCCTTTTGGAAAAAGTCCTGTTCATGCACCAACCGGTTCTGATATTTTCATCCCGGAGTGCAGAATCTAAAAAGTCTTTTTTCCTCTCCGGAGTCTTTAAAGCAAATATTTCATCGACGGAGAGGAGTAGAACAGATGAAGTAGTCATATTCCGGTCTCCTTTCAGAATCTATTTTTTATTTTATTGAATATTAATTAATTATATTCCTTTGCAGTAGGGATGAAGTAGTGCGGAAATCTTGTTTTTTTCTGCACGGTACTCTTGTAGTACCCCTTTTTTTGACTTACATCAATTTACCGTCTAAGTTTGCAGCAGAATTTTAAATCAGTACCAAACGATGAAAAAAAATCTGTTTACCCTATGTATGATGTTGCTGCTCTCCATGCTTTCTTTTGCGCAGGGCAGTCTGACCATCTCGGGTGTTGTTACCGAGAAAAAGACAGGGGAGCCTATCATTGGCGCCAGTATCCTGCTGAAAGGTCAATCGTCCGGAACCATTACGGACTTTAACGGCAACTATTCTATTCCGAATGTTCCTTCGGGCGCCACTCTTGTTTTCAGTTATATCGGCATGAAAACGCAGGAGGTCAAGGTGACTGCCTCCTCGAAGCTGGATATCTCTCTTGAAGAAGATAACCAATTGATAGACGAAGTTGTCGTGATCGGTTATGGTATACAACGTAAGTCCGACCTGACCGGTTCGGTAGGTGCGGTGAAGAGCAAAGACCTCACGAAAGTTGCCACTCCCAACGTGGCGAATGCCCTTCAGGGACGTGTCTCCGGTGTGTATATCTCGGCTAACGGTGCTCCCGGAAGCTCGCCCGAAGTACGTATCCGTGGTATCGGCACAACGAATAACAGCAATCCCCTTTATGTGGTGGACGGCATGTTTATGGACGACATCTCTTTCCTGAGCACACACGACATCGAGTCGATGGAGGTGCTGAAAGATGCATCGGCGACCGCCATGTACGGTTCGCGCGGTGCCAACGGTGTGATTATCGTCACTACCAAGCAGGGAACGGAAGGAAAAGCGGTGGTGAACTTCACCGCCAGCGAAGGATTCCAGTTCAACAACAGCAGCTTCGAGATGGCCAATGCCACCGAATACGCGACACTGCTGAACGAAGCACTGGTCAACACAGGCGGAAAACCCAAGTTTGACGACCCTGCTTCACTGGGCAAAGGAACCAACTGGTTCGACGAAATCTTCCGTGTGGCTTCCGTACGCGACTATCAGCTCAGCGTCAGCGGCGGATCGGAGAAGGTGCGCTACAACCTCAGCGCTGGATATTACCAGCAGGACGGCATCATCACCGGAAACACCTACAACCGCTTCACCCTGCGTGCCAACAATAGCTACAAGATCAGCAAACGGCTGACCCTCGGGCACAATCTGTCGGCCTCTTTCAGTCATAAGAAGAACGAAAACAGCGCGGTGGTGAAAGCTGCCTATACCATCAGTCCCGTGAAGCGTCCCTACAATGAAGACGGGAGTTTTATGGATTCCGAAAGCGCCTCTTCTGCCAATCCCGTCGCCACACTCCATTATACAAACAATGACGACTGGAAAGAACGTATCGTGGGCAGCGCCTTCCTGAACTGGAATATCCTGAACGGGCTTGACTTTAAAACCAGCCTCGGCATCGACTACATCAACGGACGCCGCCGCAACTTCGTGCCGAAATACTACGTTTCGGAAACACAGAAGAACGAAACCAACAGCCTCTCCAAAACCTGGGACCGCGACTTTACCTGGTTGTGGGAGAACCTGCTGACTTATGACTGGAAGATCAATGATAAGAACCGGCTCAACCTCTTGGGAGGTATCACGGCGCAGAAGCGTGTTTACGAGTTGCTGGAAGGCACCGGACGCGATTTCTTCTCCGATAACGAAAACTACTGGTATCTCGACCAGGCTTCGGCCGGCTCCAAGTCGGTGGTCAACAACGGATACCATGAAACAATGATGTCTTACCTCTTCCGTGCCAACTATGCGTTGATGGACCGCTATCTGCTGACTGTCTCGGTCCGTGCCGACGGTTCATCCAAGTTCGGTCCTGACAATCGTTGGGGCTACTTCCCCTCAGTAGCTGCCGGATGGAGAGTCTCCGAAGAAGCGTTCCTGAAAGACCGCGTGCAGTGGCTGAGCAACCTGAAGCTCAGAGGAAGCTGGGGACAGATCGGTAATGATAAGATAGGTAACGACAAATACCGGGCGCTCGCCAATATCTCTCCGTCCTATGATGCCGTGTTTGGCGGCGTGTTCTATCCCGGCGGAACCATCACGTCACTCTCCAACCGGAGCGTCCATTGGGAACGTTCGGAGCAGATGGACCTCGGCTTCGACCTCGGACTGCTGAACAACCGCTTTTCACTTGAACTAGACTATTATCGCAGGGACACGAAAGACATGCTGGTGACGGTGGATGTACCGGCTTCCGTAGGCCTCACCCCGGTAGAAACAAACGTGGGGGCGGTGCGCAACAGCGGTGTGGACTTTACCGTGAAATGGGAAGATTTGCTGAAGGACTTCCGGTACGGCATACGCCTGACCGGAACGACGATCAAAAACGAAGTCATCAGCCTGGGCGGCAAACGCATCGCCAGCGGTGATATCGGCGCCGGGAAATCCGTACAGATGACCGAAGAAGGAAAGCCGATTAAATATTTCTATGGTTACAACGTGATCGGCATCTTCCAGAACGAGGCACAGATCAAAGACTACAACGAGCGTGCCGCCGCTGCCACCGGAAATGCCGGACAACAGTATCAGAACAACGTAGGTCCCGGCGACCTGATATACGAAGATGTAGACGGTGACGGATACATCACGGCCAACGACCGCAAGGATCTGGGCAGTCCCACTCCCAAGTTCATCGGCGGTCTGGGCATCAGTGCTTCCTGGAAAGGATTCGACCTCTCTATCGACTTCCAAGGCAACTTCGGAAACAAGATATTCAATGCCAAGCAGGTGGAACGTTTCTCCGGTTCGGACAATTGGGACCGCTCCTTCCTCGACCGCTGGACACCCGAAAATCCGAATACCATGACACCGCGAATGACTCTGGAAGGCAATAACTATCAGGTGTCGAGCCGCTACGTAGAGAGCGGTTCGTACGTGAAACTGCAAACGGTGGAACTGGGATATACTTTCCCGAAATCATGGATGCAGAAGGTATCCGTGCAGAATCTGAGAGTCTACTTCTCCGGCAACAACCTGGCCTATTTCACCGGCTATAACGGCTTCACACCCGAAGTGCTGGGCGGCATCGACCGTCAGATCTATCCGGTGACAGCTACCTGCCGCTTCGGCCTGAGCGTAACTTTCTAATATTAAATGATATAGACATGAATACGATTTACCATAGAGTAACATAGAGTCTCACAGAGATGATTTTCTTTTAAACATTCTATGAGATTAAACTCTGTGAGACCCTGTGTTACTCTGTGGTGAACCCAAAACCATTACAATGAAAAAGATATATTCAATATTACTGGCTTCGGCACTGACCCTTTCTTCTTGTGCCGATTTCCTCGATGTAGATTCGCAGGGAAAGCTGACCGAAGATGTCTTCTTCGGCGAAGAAGAAGGCGCGTTGATGAGTATTAACGCCATCTATACCCAACTCCGGGCGTGGGACATCATCGGATTCTCATGGTTTGCCATCACCGAGCTACCCGGTGATAACTCCGATACAGGCAGCGAACTGGCGGACGGCAGTGTGGCACGTCTGAACCAGTTCAACGACTTTACTTACGACGCCTCTACCTCCGAGATCAACGGCTGGTGGGAAGGCAATTATAAAGCTATCGCTTCATGCAATGTGGCTCTGGACAATCTGGGTGCGGTGAAGAACGAAGAGCTCCGGGTGAAGTGCGTCGCCCAGGCCCGTTTTTTCCGGGGATTCTTCTACTTCAATCTCGTACGTGCCTTCGGCGGGGTGCCTCTGGTGACCAAGGTGTTGCAGCCCGGCGAATACAATCAGCCCCGTGCAACCGAAGAGGCTGTCTATCAACAGATCATTGAAGACCTGACCTATGCAGCCGAGCATCTGCCTACCCGTCAGGAGTGGGGTGCGAAAGAGTCGGGACGCGCCACCAAGGGAACAGCCGAAGGATTGCTGGCCAAGGTATATCTCTTCCGTCAGGACTATGCCAACGTGAAGAAATACACCGGTCAGGTGATTGCCCGCGGCGAGTATAGCCTGCACCGGGATTATCGCGACCTGTTCAATCCGAACTCTTACTATTCGGACGAAGTGATGCTTGCCGACCAATACCTCTGGGGCGAATCGACCGAACGCAACCTCGAGTCGGAATATGTGAAATGGCAGGGCATTCGCGGTGAGATGGGCTGGGGGATGTTCTCTCCTTCCGAAGCTCTCGACCAAGCCTATGAAGCGGGAGATCCCCGACGCACGGCAACCATTTTCTACGATGGAGAGACATTGGAGGGAAAGGGCGAGATTTATTTCAAGAAAGAAGTGCCGCCCCGTGCCAATAAAAAGACCATCTGGCCTACCGGTTACTGGAACGAGAACTCGTTTGCCAAACAGAATTGTCACCTGATCTTCCTGCGTTATGCCGATGTACTGCTGATGTATGCCGAGGCCTGCAATGAACTGGGCGAAGGCCGGGAAGCACTCGACAAGCTGGAAATGGTGCGCGCCCGTGCCCGCAGAACGGTGCATCCGGCGGATATGACAGTGGGATTGCCCGAGATTACGGAAACCGGTAAAGAGAAGCTCCGCGAGATCATCTGGAACGAACGCCGCATCGAACTGGCTTTGGAGGGACACCGCTTCTTCGACCTGATCCGTGCGGACAAGGTGGTGCCGGGCTATGCGGAGAAGATGATGAAGGCACACGGGAAGACAAACTTCTCGATAGCAAAACATGCAACGTTCTTCATCCCGCAGAAGCAGGTGGATATCTCGCAGGGAGTCCTCAAAAACTGATATGAAACATGTATAACCAGTTCATTAAAATAGAATCATTCCAATAATATCAATTCCATGATTACACACAGCGTCTTTCCGATTGCCCTTTGCGGCAACGGAAGCCGCTATCCCCACTGCACGATGGAATCTCCGTGTCTCTGACGTGCAGCCACCTGAGGGCGTGTCATTATTCACCAAAATGAGTCTCGACACGCCCTCTCGGGGGATAAAATCTTGAATTAACAACAACAATGAAACATACCCTTTTATTTCTTCTTATGATCTGTGCTTGTACGTTGCAAGCCACCGCTACAGGCAAACAGCCGAGACTGACCGATGATGAGTTGATGACTCTTGTCCAGAAACAAACTTTCCGTTACTTTTGGGATTTTGCCCATCCCGAGTCCGGTCTGGCCCGTGAGCGCAGCAATGACCGCCTCGAGATAGCAACCATCGGTGGTTCGGGCTTTGGGGTAATGGCAATTATAGTCGGTGTGGAACGTGGGTTCATCACCCGTGAGCAAGGCGCTGAGCGGCTGCTCAAAATAGTGGAGTTCCTCAATAAAGCCGATAGCTATCATGGCATCTGGGCACATTGGATGGACGGGGCTACCGGAAAGACCATTCCTTTCAGCAGGAAAGACGATGGAGCCGATTTGGTGGAATCTGCCTTTATGTTCGAAGGACTGCTGGCGGCACACCAGTACTTCACTCACGATAATCCGACAGAGAATCGGATACGAGGGCTGATCAATACCCTGTGGCATCAGGCAGAGTGGGACTGGTTCACCCGTGGAGGTGAAGATGTGCTTTATTGGCATTGGTCACCCAATAACGGATGGGCGATGAACCATCAGCTAAAAGGGCAGAACGAGTGCCATATCACTTATATTCTGGCGGCTTCTTCGCCTACTTATCCGATTCGTGAATCGGTGTATCATAAGGGGTGGGCCAACTCTATTACATTCAAGAACGGAAAAGAATATTACGGCATCCGCTTGCCCCTGGGCACCGACTTTGGCGGCCCTCTCTTCTTTACACATTATTCCTATCTCGGACTCGATCCGCGCGGACTCAAAGACAGTTATGCCGACTACGGTGAGCAGATGAAAGCACATACCCTGATCAACCGTGCTTATTGCATCGATAATCCGAAGAAGTATAAAGGATACGGCCGCAAATGCTGGGGACTGACAGCGAGCGACAATCATCAGGGTTACTCGGCACATTGCCCGCAGAACGACTTGGGAGTGATTACCCCGACCGCAGCCATCTCTTCCATTCCTTATACTCCGGAACATTCTCTGGAGGCTATGCGTTATTTCTACGAAGAATTGGGCGACCGCCTGTGGGGAGAATATGGCTTTAAGGATGCCTTCAACCTGACAGAAAACTGGTTTGCTTCCTCTTATCTCGCCATCGATCAGGGACCGATTATTGTGATGATTGAAAACTATCGCTCAGGCTTGATATGGAAACTCTTCATGAGTCATCCCGATGTACAGAGAGGATTGAAGAGACTGGGGTTCGGCTCAGAAGAATAAGATATACCATAGATTACAACCATGAAACAACTATTCCTTCTTTTACTCGCTTTGGGGTCTCCCACTCTTGCCCTTGCGCAAGACATGCGGCAAGATACTTATTGCAACCCGCTGAACATAGATTATACCTATATGATCTATAACTCCGACAAGGACATTTCCTACCGCTCGGGTGCCGATCCGGCAGTGGTCAGGTTCCGTGGAGAGTATTATATGTTCGTCACCCGTTCCAATGGATACTGGCACTCTAAAGATCTGCTGGACTGGGATTTTATCGCCCCCAAAGACTGGTATCCGCAGGGGAGCAACGCTCCGGCCGCTCATAACTATAAAGACTCAGTGCTTTATGTCACCGGTGATCCTTCGGGTTCTATGAGTATTCTCTATTCCGACAATCCCAAGAGCGGCGAATGGAAAGCTACACCCGCCATCCTTCATAACCTGCAGGACCCCGATCTTTTTATCGACGACGATGGCAAAGCCTATATGTTCTGGGGTTCGTCCAATGTTTATCCCATCCGGGGTATGGAACTGGATAAGAATCACCGGTTCCTTCCGAAAGGAGGAGTGAAGGAGCTTTTCAATCTCGACATGCCGCGCCACGGCTGGGAACGTTTCGGTGAGAATCATAGCGATACCGTTTTAGGAGGATATATCGAAGGCCCGTGGCTGACCAAGCACAACGGGAAGTATTATATGCAGTATGGTGCTCCCGGTACCGAATTCAATGTCTATGCCGACGGTGTTTATGTAGCCGATTATCCGATGGGGCCTTACACCTATCAGAAGCACAATCCCGTGTCATACAAACCGGGGGGATATATGAACGGAGCCGGACACGGCAGTACGGTTCAGGGACCCGGCGGAGAGTATTGGCATTTTGCTTCGATGGCTCTTTCCATCAACGTCAACTGGGAACGTCGGCTCTGCATGTTTCCTGCCGGATTCGATAAAGACGGTATTATGTACGTGGACACTCGCTTCGGTGATTATCCCCGCTATGCTCCGGCCGTACCCGGCAAGAAGGGGCAGTTTCGTGGATGGATGCTCCTTTCTTATCGCAAACCGGTGACGGCATCTACTGCGAAAGGTGAGTTCGGACCGGATGCATTGACGGATGAAAGAACCAAGTCTTTCTGGCTGGCGGAAGCAAATGATGAACGTCAGTGGGTACTGATCGACCTGGAGAAACCTGCCCGTGTCTGTGCCGTACAGGTGAATTATCACGACTATCGGAGTAATCTATATGGTCGGATTCCCGAATTGCGTCACCGCTATGTGATTGAGGGCTCTTCCGACGGGGAGACCTGGAATATACTGGTCGATCGCCGGAGCAGCTATAAGGATACGCCGAATGACTATGTAGAACTTGAAGTCCCGACTACCGCACGCTATATCCGCTATAAGAATATAGACGTACCTACTCCGAATCTGGCTATTTCTGAACTGCGTGTATTCGGACTCGGGTTCGGCAAGGCTCCCCGGTCACCTCAAAAGCTGGCTCTGGATCGGCACACCGACCGTCGTGATGTTACTGTTCGCTGGGAGCCGGTGAAAGGGGCTCAGGGATACAACGTCCTGTGGGGGATCGCCCCTGATAAGTTATACAGTTCGTGGATGGTGTACGGTGGCAATGAGTTGGAGATGAAATCGCTGACTATCGATCAGGATTATTATTTTGCTGTGGAAGCCTTTAACGAAAATGGTGTATCTTTACCTTCCGAAACTAAATATGTAGAATAATACCGAATAGCCATGAAACAGTTTGTCCTTTTCTTTATCAGTCTCTTTCTTTTGGGCGTGGGTGCCCGTTCGCAAGAGATGTATCAAAAGAAAGTTTTTATCTCTTCCCGGGGTGATTCTCTCAATTACCGTCTACTTCGTCCGGAGGTGGAAAAGACGGGACTGCAATATCCTTTGGTACTCTTTCTGCACGGTGCCGGTGAGCGGGGGAGTGATAACGAGAAGCAGTTGACACATGGTGGTCAGATGTTTCTCAATCCGGTGAACCGGGAGAAGTATCCGGCATTTGTCCTTGTACCTCAATGTCCCGAAAAAGACTATTGGGCGTATACCTCCCGTCCCTCTTCCTTTATTCCTTCGGAGATGCCGGTAGGACAAGAGATCACTCCTGTACTGCGTGCAGTAAAAGAGTTGTTGGATACCTATCTTGATTTGCCTCAGGTGGATCGTAACCGTATCTATGTGGTCGGTCTTTCTATGGGAGGCATGGCGACGTACGATCTTGCTGTCCGTTTTCCCGATACGTTTGCTGCTGCCGTTCCCATCTGCGGGACCGTGAATCCGGTGCGTCTGGCCGATGCAGCAAATGTTCGTTTCCGTATTTTTCACGGTGATGCCGACAATGTAGTGCCTGTAGAAGGCTCGCGTGAGGCTTATAGAGCGTTGAAGAACTTGGGAGCGGAAGTGGAATATATTGAGTTTCCCGGTTGTAATCATGGAAGCTGGAATCCGGCTTTCAACTATCCCGGATTCATGGAGTGGCTCTTTGCTCAGCGTAAGAGATAAAGAACTTTATAGTTAAGTATACTATTTAAAGAGGAAGTCAAAATTCGTATTCACCACAGATTACACGGATTTGCACAGATAAATATTATTGATTGTCAGTAGATTAAAAATCGTTTTGTGTAAATCTGTGCGATCTGTGGTGAACTATGATATACTCTCTTTGAGGTAACGGTTATCCATCGTCCGCAAGAACTATTTGTCTTCCTTTTCTTTGGGAGAGGACAGGGAAGAAGTCTTCTCTTCATAGTCCCCGTTTGCTTTAATCAGTTCTATCAGCTTTTCTACGGCTTCTTCTTCCGGAATATTCTTTTCAATGCATTCCTTCTGTTTATAAAGACTGATTTTGCCACGTCCGGCTCCTACATAACCGTAGTCGGCGTCTGCCATTTCGCCCGGTCCGTTGACAATGCATCCCATGATGCCTATCTTGAGCCCCTTCAAGTGCGAGGTGGCTTCTTTGACGCGGGCAATCGTACTTTGCAGGTTGAACAGTGTTCGTCCGCATCCCGGGCAAGAAATATATTCAGTCTTGCTGGTGCGGATACGTCCTGCCTGCAGAATTCCGAAAGCAGTGGCATCAATCACTGCATGGCTCAGTTTGCCTTGGTTGAAGAGATAAATTCCGTCACACAATCCGTCAAAGATCAAGGCTCCCATATCCGCACCGGCTTTGACCTGCAAGTCTTCAGCTGTATCTTCGGCATAGTGTTGGAAGAAGATAACCGGATTCTGTAATCCCTCCACCGCCAGTTGATGTGCCAGGGCACGATGTTCGCCTACACGGTTCGGGTGGTTGCTTTGTGAGACAACGACTGCTTCGGGGTGTTGCTTCAGGCATGCGACAACTTCCCGGGTAAGCGCCATGTAAGGGGTAAAGAGGAATTTCAGTTCGGCTGCGCATGTTTCCATTAACTCCAATTGTGCATAATTGAAGGCAGGCCACGTATCAGGTTCTCCTTTCCATACGTCGGCATCGAGGATGTATTGAACTCCGGGTTCTGTCTGTTCGGGCAAAGCACGTCCGGCATAAATGTAATCCGGTGTAAATTGCGGATGGGTCTCCATACGTCCGTCCATGCGGTCGGCAAGTACCACGGGCAGATGGTTTCCGCCGATATTGCGTACCGGCCGTGTTTTACGGCGTACCGGAGAAAGGTAGTTGAAATCCGGAGCTTCCATGCCGGGAATGTACGGATGGTTCCGGCGACTTGTAATATAGTCCACCAACTTGCGTGCCACGGGAATCTCAGCTTCCGGTTCTTCACTCAGCGAGACACGGATCGTATCGCCCAGCCCGTCAGCCAACAATGCGCCGATGCCCAAAGCCGATTTGATACGTCCGTCTTCTCCGTCGCCGGCTTCCGTAACACCCAAGTGGAGAGGGAATGACATGCCTTCCTGTTCCATCACTGATACCAACAGGCGTACGGTCTTTACCATTACCACCGTGTTGGATGCTTTGATTGAGATGACGACATCCGTAAACTTCTCGTCTACGCAGATGCGCAGGAATTCCATGCACGACTCTACCATACCTTCCGGCGTGTCACCGTAGCGTGACATGATGCGATCGGACAGTGAGCCGTGGTTCACCCCGATACGGACGGCTGTATGATTCTCTTTACAGATATTCAGGAAGGGGACGAAGCGGTCACGTATCTTTTGCAGTTCGGCGGCATATTCCTCGTCGGTATATTCCAGTTGTTTGAAAGTGCGTCCGGGATCTACGTAGTTGCCGGGATTGATGCGCACTTTCTCGGCATATTGTGCCGCTACATCGGCTACTTTCGGGCTGAAGTGTACATCGGCCACAAGCGGAACCATATAGCCGGTACTGCGCAGGCCGATATTGATGTTCATCAGGTTTTCGGCCTCTTTTACCCCCTGTGTAGTGAGACGGACATATTCTCCGCCGGCATCTACAATGCGCTTTGCCTGGGCCACACAAGCCTCGGTGTCTTGTGTGGGGGTATTTGTCATCGACTGGATACGGATAGGATTGGGGCCGCCCAACGGAACGGCCCCAATATTCACTTCCGAAGTTTCCCGTCGGGAGTAGTTGAATAAATCCATCTTTTTAGTTTGTTTTAAACTCGTACTTAATTTCTTTCAGTTCTTCGTTGGCCTTCACGATTTTCTTTTTCAGTCCTTCTTTATAGGCAATGAATTTTGTTTCGAGTTCTTTATCTTCCAATGAAAGCATTTGTACGGCAAGGATGGCGGCGTTCAGTGCGCCATTGATACCCACAGTCGCTACAGGAATCCCCGGAGGCATCTGTACGATCGCCAGAAGGGCGTCCATTCCCTCAAGAGACGATTTGATGGGTACACCGATGACCGGAAGCGGGGTCGATGCGGCAATCACGCCCGGCAGATGGGCAGCCATACCGGCAGCAGCGATAATTACTTTAATGCCGCGTGAGCGGGCATTCTTGGCAAACTCTTCCACAGCTTCGGGAGTGCGGTGAGCCGAGAGGGCGTTCATTTCGAACGGTACATGGAGATCGTTGAGCAACTGTGCGGCCTTTTCCATGACAGGAAGGTCGGAAGTGCTACCCATGATAATGCTTACGATTGGAGTCATATTTATTCTACTTTTGAGATTGATTGATAACGAGATGGAATGAATCAACTTCACCACAGATTACACAGATTCTCATAGATTAATGATTTACTTTATCGATAACAAGATTAAAAGTTCTGTGAGAATCTGTGTAATCTGTGGTGAGACCATTCAAGACTAAGCAAGTGGTAATGAATGAATCGGGAAAGCCTTTATGCATTTACCACTGCTTTGTATCCTTCGGCATCCAGCAAGTTGTCAAGGTCTGCTGCATTGGCAGGTTTCATTTTGATGAGCCAGCCTTCGCCATACGGATCTTTATTCACTAATTCCGGATTCTCTTCCAGTGCCGGGTTTTGTTCTACCACTTCACCGGCTACGGGCAGGAAGAGGTCAGAGATTGTTTTAACTACTTCGATCGTACCGAACACTTCTCCCGCTTCCAGTGTTTCGCCTTCAGTAGGAATATCGACAAATACGATGTCGCCCAGTTGCTCCTGAGCGTAGTCGGTGATACCTACATAAGCTACATCGCCTTCGAGGCGGATCCATTCGTGTTCGTTAGTGTACTTTACATTCTGTGGGAAGTTCATAATGATTAGTTTTTAGGATTGATACTATGTTTAAAATAAAAATATACGGAACAAAACATTGCTGAGCGGATGGAGCACCAGCAGTGAGCAGACGAAACCGACGGTAAAGCCGGCAAGTACTTCGCCGAGGGTGTGATGTTGCAGGATGATGCGTGCCGAACCCAATATCCCCGCCACGAGGATGAAGAGGCATAGCCACCACACCGGATTATAACTGAACAGCGCGCTGAACGAAACCAGTCCGCCCACGATGCCGCCCATACCTGCCATGTGTTCGCTCAGTTTCCACTTCAGATTGACAATGATGCAGATGACCAGCACCACCAGTGATGCCAGTATAATGCCCGTCATGTACCAGGGAATGTTCAGTTTGTGCATCATCATCAGGCAGAATACGTACGAGATGATGGTAAGCAGGATCGGTACATAGCGTTTCTTACGGTCGCTCAGGTCCTGGCGGGCAAAGCCATTCACTTTGCGGAACAGGAAGATGGTCATGGTAGGCATCAGGATGGTGAAGCAGTAGACAATTCCCAATACGATGAGTTTGTACTGCAACGGCATGATGCGTAGGTAAGAGAACAGGAACAATACCAGAAAAGCCAGGAAGGGGATAGAGAATGGAGTCAGTATTCCCGAAATGATTCTGGCCGTACGGATCAGTGTCCTGTCAGCTATGATATGTTGCTCTATCTTCTCTTCTTCAGCCATTTTGTTTCTTTTATTATGCTTTTTTATTTTCTCAGTCTCGCTACCGGAATGTTGAGTTGCTGGCGGTACTTGGCCACCGTGCGGCGTGCGATGGGATATCCTTTCTCTTTCAGTATTTCGGCCAGTTCGTCATCGGTCAGCGGTTTCTTTTTGTCCTCGCTGTCGATGCATTCTTTCAGGATCTTCCGTATCTCGCGTACCGACATCTCTTCACCGTCTTCGGTGGTGTATCCGTCGCTGAAGAAGAACTTCAGGGGATAAATGCCGTAATTCGTTTGCACGTATTTGCTGTTGCTGACGCGTGAGATGGTCGAGATGTCCAGCCCGGTGCGTTCCGCCACGTCCTTCAGGATCATCGGGCGGAGCAATGACTCGTCGCCTTCGAGGAAGAAAGGGCGTTGCAGGTCGATGATGGCCTGCATGGTGGTCATCAATGTATTCTGGCGTTGCTTCACGGCGTCGATAAAGCCTTGTGCGGCGTCCATCTTCTGCTTGAGGAACATCATGGCCTCTTTCGATTCTTTCGATTGGTTGGCCTTGTTCTTCGTATGTTCCTCGACCATCTCCGTGAAGTCGCGGCTCATGCGCAGCTCCGGCAGATTGCGGTTGTTGAGGCTGATGTTGATGGTTCCGTCATCGTAGGTGTCTACTATGAAATCGGGGACGATCTGTTGCAGGTTCCGTCCGATGGCTTCACCCAGCGATGCGCCCGGACGGGGGTTGAGCTTGGTGATCTCTTCAAGTGCCTTATAGAAGTGTTCCTCGTCCAGTCCCAGCTTTTTGATGATCTTTTCCCAATGCTTGCGGGTGAACTCTTCGTAACATTCACTGATGATTTCTTCTTCCGTCTCCAGCAGAGGGTCTGTGCAGTGGGACTGTTTTTTGCGGCGGATCTGTATCAGCAGGCATTCCTGCAGGCTGCGTGCGCCCAGTCCGGGAGGGTCGAAATCTTGTACGATTCTCAGGGCTTCCTCCAGTTCCTCTTCCGTAGCGTTGATACCGGCGTAGATGGCCAGTTCGTCACCGATGCTTTCGAGGGATTTGCGGAGCAGGCCGTCGTCGTCCAGCGAACCGATCAGGTATTCCGCCAGTTCGCGCTGATGTTCGGTCAGGTTGCGTTCGCCGAGCTGTTCTCTCAGGATCTCGTAGAATGACGTTGCGTCCGAAAACGGAATCTCTTCTGCCTGCTCGCCTTTGGAGCGGTTGTTTTCCTGAAGTTTATAGTCGGGGATGTCGTCTTCGGTCAGATAGTCGCTCAGCGAGTCATAGTCCGTATCGCCTTCCGTCTCTCCTTCGGAGGTTTCGGCAGGGGTGGTCTCGTCGGAGGTGCTTTCTTCTTTGCCTTCTTCAAGGGCGGGATTCTCCAGCAGTTCGGCATGTACACGGTCTTCCAGTTCCACAGCTGGTAGCTCCAGTAGTTTCACTACCAGAATCTGCTGCGGTGAGAGCGTTTGTATCTGCTGCTGCGCCTGCGATTGTATCTGACGGGAACCTTGTGCCATACGTTTAATGCTTTACAGTTTTTGTTTCTCGCTACAAAAGTAATGAATTGTTCGATATAGCGAAATGATTTATCCGATAAAAGGAGTTAAAGGAAAAACCGGAGGGAGCGGGGAAGACATGGAGGGGGTGTTCCGGAAAGATATTCCCGACCTCTTCCATGGCGGGACGGTTATTGCTCTGCTGTGAATCTTATTTGCTTTATCTCCTTTGTCAATTCATCCTTTGTTCCTATCTTTGCCATCATAACTTTAATATATACCATTATGTTCAGCAAAGAGACATATACGCAGCGCAGAGCCCTGCTGAAAAAAACATTAGGCTCCGGAGTACTGTTGTTTCTGGGAAACGACGAGTGTGGATTGAACTACGAGGACAATACGTTCCGCTATCGTCAGGATTCTACCTTTCTCTACTACTTCGGCCTTTCGTTTGCCGGGCTTTCGGCTATAATCGACATTGATGAAGATAAGGAAATTATATTCGGTGATGAACTGACCATCGATCATATCGTATGGATGGGGACTCAGCCCACACTGAAGGAAAAGAGTGAGCGGGTGGGAGTGGACATCACCATGCCTTCGGCCGACATTGTGAGCTATCTGCACAAGGCGGTACAGAAGGGACAGGCCATCCATTACCTGCCGCCCTACCGTGCAGAGCATAAACTGAAGTTGATGGACTGGCTGGGAGTGCCTCCCGCGCGTCAGGAGGGTTCGGTGCCGTTTATCCGTGCGGTGATCGCGCAGCGTAACTACAAGTCGGCCGAGGAGATTGTCGAAATCGAGAAGGCCTGCGACATTACGGCGGATATGCACATTACGGCCATGAAGATACTGCGTCCCGGGATGCGCGAGTGGGAAGTATCGGCAGCCATGGAAGCTGTGGCGCATGCCGCAGGAGGTGACCTTTCGTTTGCTACCATCGCTACGGTGAACGGACAGACGCTCCACAACCATTATCATGGCAATATCGTCAAGCCGGGCGATCTGTTCCTGATCGATGCCGGCGCAGAAACGGAGATGGGTTATGCAGGCGATATGTCGTCTACCGTTCCTGCCGATAAAAAGTTTACCCGGCGCCAGCGCGAGGTTTACGAGATACAGAACGCCATGCACCTGGAGTCGGTGAAAGCACTTCGTCCGGGTATTCCTTATATGGATGTATACGACTTGTCGGCACGTGTGATGGTCGAAGGTTTGAAAGGACTCGGGCTGATGAAGGGAAATGCCGAAGACGCTGTGCGCGAGGGTGCACATGCTTTGTTCTATCCTCACGGGCTGGGACACATGATGGGGCTCGACGTGCATGACATGGAGAATCTGGGTGAACTCTGGGTGGGCTATAACGGACAGCCCAAGAGCACGCAGTTCGGCCGTAAGTCGCAGCGTCTGGCCATTCCGTTGGAGCCGGGTTTTGTACATACCGTGGAGCCGGGCATCTACTTTATTCCCGAACTGATAGATCTCTGGAAGGGCCAGAAGAAGTTCACTGACTTTATCAATTACGATAAAGTGGAGACTTACAAAGACTTCGGAGGCATCCGCAATGAGGAGGATTATCTGATAACCGAGACAGGCGCCCGCCGTTTAGGAAAGAAGATTCCGCTGACACCGGACGAGGTGGAAGCGTTAAGATAGTTTTTTTTTTCATTAGTTGAAGTATTACTAAGATGTGAATCCAGGTAATACATATTAAGTTTTTATTATGTCCGGATAGTGATCCGGTCGATTTATTTTAAATTTTGTTAATATTGGGTTGCCCGGATGTGAATCCGGGCAATCTTTTTTTTTATCGATTTTTTTAAATAAAATCAGGAAAGGATTGTTTTTCTGATTTTAATAAGATACTTTTGTTGAAAATCTGAATCGTTTACTGTCTTAGGCGGAATTTAGTCATTGAAACGGATATTTGCCGTTTACGAAATAAGAATGTTACTGATTCTGATAAGACATTATACGGAGATAACTTAACTTTTTTTTTTCATAGCATTATGATGTCACTTAGATGTGAATCGGGGTGGCAGATCTCTTTTATAATAAGATAATATTAATGAATTTTTCTAATTGACAAAGATTGTTTGGATGTGAATCCGGGCAATCTTTTTTTTGTTGTTTTTTGAAAAAAAAGAGAAGAAAGAGTTGTTTTTAAAATTTTAAGGGCATACCTTTGGGAGAATTAAATAATTTTCTAATACTAACCTTTACTAATCCTATAAAAACATGAGTGGATTGTATTATAACTTGGCGTTGCGAAACAGTGATGTAGGAAATAAAGAATCTGAAAAACTGTATTATTGTGTTTTAAAAAACAGAGGAATGGTGGACCAGGAAACATTTGTCAATTATCTGAGCCAGATTTCCGGGGTTCAAGAGGCCTTGTGCTTAGCAATGATTTCAAAATTAGGCGCAGCCGTTATCAATTATCTGCAAGACGGGCGAAGTGTGGATATTCCGCATTTGGGTACTTTTAACCTAACGGCGAGCAGTACTGGCGTAAAAACGCTTGATGAGGCGAAAGCATCACAGATAAAGGCCATCAACTTGCGCTTTTCTACTAAAGAAGAGACTGACTTAGTGTTGAGCCGTTGTGCATTAACCCGAAGTGTCTCATTGACAAACTTAAACGATGTAATTAAAGAAAAGGATCCGGGAGGTGATATCGTAGATGATCCCACTGCATAAATAGTATCAAATATTTATTTATAACTTTAGATAAGCCGCTGGAAACAGCGGCTTTTTTATTACAAATAGGATTTCTCGGTAATCTGACTGGGAAATATCAATATGCCGTTCTCAGGGCTACAGAAAAGTGTCATCGAGATGACAAAAAATCATCGTCTCGATCTCGATTTTTAAAGATTGAAATAACAATTTCTTGCTTCTGGTAAAATAAGTATATATTATCCTCTCCTATAAATAGGTATTAAAAGGATACAGGTGTAAACAGGCTCTTCTTCTTTCTCATACTTTATTTTTAAATACTTCTTTCGATTACTTTTGTTTTTACCCATCGATATATTACTTTTGTCCGTTACAGACAGAAAAACGATAAAACCATTCACAAATATTCAATTCATAAACTATGCGTAAATTAAAAAATGTCCTCCGGGCATCTTCATGCTGTGCTTTTTCAATCTTAATGTGTCTCCCGGCCGCCGGGCAGAATGCATGGAGCGAAGCTGACTGCGTAACCCTGCTGGACAGTACCTCGGTAACCGTGCAGCCAAACGGCTCCGGAAGTTTTGCCGTGTACAAATCGTTTAAAGTACAGACTCCCAAAGGGGCAGTGAATAACCATGTGATCAAGTATGATTATGATCCGCTGACGGCCTTTGCCCGTTTCAAGCAAGTCACCGTGCAGCGTGCCAACGGCGAAACCATGCAAGTGGACGTGACCAAGACCTGCGATTATGCCGCTCCGGCAAGGGCTATTTATTGGGGAGCCCGTCAGATCATGCTCGAACTCGGACGCCTGGAGCCGGGAGATGTCGTTTCCTACGAAATCAGTAAGAAAGGCTTTACTTATGCTCTGCTGGCAGGAGCTGAAGATGATGACGCGCGTTTCATTCCGCCCATGCGCGGGCAGTTCTACGACATTGTTCCTTTTTGGGTGAATGAACCCACCCGTCGCAAGGTATACGTTGTCAGTATGCCGATGGAAAAAGAGCTTCAGTTCCAGTTCTATAACGGTGCCTGTACCTCGTCAATGCGTTATGAGGACGGGCGAAAGGTATATACGTTTGCCGTGGACGAAGTGCTTCCTTTCCGGAAAGAGCCCAATATGGTGGATCTTTTTGACGAAGCCCCGAAGCTGATGATGTCGTCTACCCCGAAATGGGAGGATAAGTCGCTCTGGTTTCACGACTTGAACGAGGCATACGGCAGTTTTGCCGCACTGCCCGAGGCTCAGAAGAAAGTGGACGAACTGATAAAGGGAAAAAAGACCGAAATGGAGAAAATCGCCGTATTGACCCATTGGGTAGCCGATAATATCCGTTATGCGGGCATCACCATGGGCGAAGGCGAGGGCTTTACGCTCCATAATACGAAGATGAACTACACCGACCGCTGCGGAGTATGCAAGGACATTGCCGGCACGTTGATCTCTTTCCTGCGTATGGCGGGATTTGAGGCCTATCCGGCCATGACGATGGCGGGAAGCCGCATCGAAAGCATCCCTGCCGATCACTTTAACCACTGTGTGGCAGTGGTGAAGCTGGCGAATGGGACGTATATGCCCCTCGATCCTACCTGGGTTCCTTTCTGCCGCGAGTTGTGGAGCAGTGCCGAGCAGCAGCAGAACTATCTGCCCGGCATTCCGGGAGGTTCCGACTTGTGCCTGACTCCGGTTTCGGCTCCCGAGAATCATTATGTCCGCATCACTGCCGATAACAAAATCGATGCAAAGGGCACGCTGAAAGGCTCGTTTACCATCACCGCCGAAGGTCAGTCGGACAGCAGCGTCCGCCGCATCTTTACGCAGGGCTGGCAGACCGAATGGCAAAGCACGATGGAAAGCCAGTTGCTCAACGTATCTCCCAAAGCCCGTATGCTCGGAGTGGACTACGGAAAGGCGCCGAAGGATTATCAGACAGGCCCCATTCGCATCACGTTCCGTTACGAGATACCGGACTATGCGCTGGTCGGTGACCGGGAATTATTGTTGAAACCGATGGTGATGAACAACCTCTATGCGAGCGTTCTCTCGTTCCTACGCATCGATACCGGCTTGGAAACCCGCCAATACGGCTTCCGTGATGCTTGCTCTCGTCTGGTCGAATTGGACGAAACGATTGCCCTGCCTCGGGGATATCGTCTGGCGGGAGAGCCGCGCAGCGAACAAAAGGCCGCTCCGGCAGCCGACTTCGAAGGCTCGTTGCAGCAGGTTGGCAACAAACTGGTGCTGAAACAGAAACTCGCCTTGAAGAAGCGCATCTATCGGGCAGCCGACTGGGAAGGATTCCGTGCTGCGGTGAATGCCTACAAAAGCTTTGCGGATTATTTGATTGTTAAACTCTAAAAAGATGATCGTCACACATGACTAAAATATATACCCTTCTGCTCCTCTGCCTGTTTGCGCTGACTCTTCCGGTCACCGCCCGGGAAGCGGAATTTAAGAAAATCAAAGAAAGCTGGACCCTGCAGGCTGATGGTACGCAGGTTTATCGTCAGTCGAAAGTCCTGACGCTGTACACTCACACGGCCATGAACCGCACGTATGGGGAGTCGTTCATTACGTACGATCCCCGTTATCAGACTTTGCAGATTCACGAGTCGTATACCCGCCAGAAAGACGGAAATATCGTCAAGACCCCCGCCAATGCTCTGGTCGAAGTGCTTCCCTCGGCAGCAGCCAATGCGCCGGCATTCAATGCTTTGCGCGAGATGGTAGTCGTACACACCGGGCTGGAACTCGGAGCTACCATCTATCTGGACTATTCCATTACAACCAAACCGGGGTATTTGCCGGGGATTCAGATCTGCCGGTTGTTGGAGCACTCTTCGCCGGTGAAGGAGTACGAGATCAGCATCACCGTTCCCCGGGGGCAACATCTGGAATATGTCCTTAACAACCACAAGGCGAAAGCTTCCGTAACCGAATCCGAAGGGATGAAGCAAGTCAGCTGGACCCTGAAGAATCTGCCCGCCCTCAGCCGTGAGCCGCAGGTGTCGGTGATCGGCGGTGATTTGCCTCTGCTGACTGCCACGACTGAGGAGAAACCCCTGTCGTTTCTGACGTCACAATGGCAACCGGAAGGAGATGCCGGGATTCGTGCGCTGGCCGGAAAACTGACTGCCGGAGCGAAGGACGATAAAGAAAAAGTAACCGCGATACGTGACTATGTGATTGATAATCTTTACTATTCGTCCCTCCCGTTGGCGGAAAGCGGTTATCGCATCCGTCCCGCCGCAGAGGTGATCCGTTCGGCATACGGCACGGAGGCCGAGAAGGCGAATCTGATGGCCGCATTGCTGAAAGCGGCCGGACTGAAAGCCGGGATAGGGGCGGTCTGCGCTCCGTCCGAGAATACGGCATCACTGGGAGTAGGCAGCATCCGCGAACTGTTTGTGTGGACCGACGCCGGAGGCAGCCAACAGGCTCTGTCACTGAAAGGCAAAACTCCCTCAGCCGTTTCCTGGCAGAAAGATTATGCCTATGTAGCTTCATTGACGCAGCCGTTTGAACTGAATCTTCCAACGGTTACCCTGAGAAAAGACTATGCATTGCAGCCCGACGCGGCAAATGCCAAAGATGGCTATCTGGTCTTCACCCTCCCCGTAGAGCGTGGCAGCCTGGCCGGTTCCCAGTACGTCCGGTTCAATAGCAAGCGCACTTCGAACCTTTTGTTGCCCGGACTGGCGGATGAATCTTTCACCTATACCGTAGATACTCCTGCAGGTATGGAGCCTGTCACTCGGCCGATGGAGAAGAAGATGGACAATGCCGTAGGTACATTAACCATTTCCATCCGTCCCGAAGGAGCGAAAACACAAGTGATCCGGAGCCTGAAGTTGAAGAAACAGATGATTCGCCCGGCGGATTATGCCGCTTTCCGTCAACTGATGACAGAGTACGGGGCGGTGGACGGGCTGACGCTGGTGTACAGAAAACCTCTTCCCTGATCCCTCTTTTCGACAGGAAGAGACAGTATATGTGTGCTATTATTCAGATTTAATAACTCAAAATATAACAATGAAGATGTAGCGGGAGCTGCCCGCAAAGGACATAGGCCGGTATCCGGTGGAACGGTCTCCAAACGATAAGCGGTGATTCGTGGAAAGAGGATGTGTCGAAACTCGCATTCACCACAGATTACACGAATGTATACAGATGGATACTGTTATCTATCAATAGATTAAGTTCGTCCTGTGAAGTTCTGTATCACTCTGTGGTGAGTTATGGCATACCTCCGTTCTGCAGGTCACGCTCCGTAGAGCTCCTCTCCTGTGCCTCTCTGCCTATGCAGCTCTGTGGTGAAACAGGCTTCCGCGACATCTTTTAGGGAGGAACCCTTATGAGAAAACTATTATTGCTCTTATTCTCAGCACTTTTTGTGCTGTCAGCCCAGGCTGAAGATGTGCTGCGCCTGATGACCTACAACGTCCGTAACGCCAATGGCATGGACGGTATATGCAATTATCAGCGTGTAGCCAATGTGATCAACAACGCCCGTCCGGACATCGTTGCCATCCAGGAACTGGACAGCATGACTGCCCGGAGCAACCGGACCGATGTTCTCAAGGAACTGGCGGAACGCACTCAATTGCATCCCTGTTTTGCGCCTGCCATCGATTATGACGGAGGAAAGTATGGCATCGGTATACTTTCGAAAGAGACTCCGCTCCGTGTGCAAACCTTTGCCCTTCCGGGACGTGAAGAGGCACGCACGCTGCTTGTCGCCGAGTTCCCGGAGTATGTCTTTGCGTGTACGCACCTTTCTCTGACCGAAGAGGATCGGATGAAGTCTCTCGAAATCCTGAAGTCCGTTGCAGCCAATACCCGGAAACCTTTCTTCCTTGCCGGTGACTTCAACTCGGATGCCGACTCCGGCTTTATCAAAGATTTGAAGAGTACATTCCAGATACTTTCCAACCCGAAGCAGCCCACTTATCCGGCTTCCGAACCGAAGGAGACGCTCGACTACCTGATTGCTCTGAAACAGGAAACGCCTACTTTTGTTGTCAACTCGGCCCGGGTGATCGATGAGCCTCTGGCGTCCGATCATCGTCCTTTGTTGGTAGAAGTACGGATGGCGGTACCCGAGAATCGGATTTGCCGTACCAACCCCTATCTTCAGAATCCCGTAGGAGGTGGAATCACAGTGATGTGGCAGACCAACGTGCCGGCCTATTGCTGGGTGGAGTACGGCACGGACCCTTCCAACCTGAAGCGCGCACGTACCCTTCTGGATGGTCAAGTTGTTTGTGGCAATACTCTTCACAAGATTCGCCTCGATAGTTTGCAGCCCGGACAGAAATATTATTATCGTACCTGTTCGCAGGAGATCCTGCTTTACCAGGCCTACAAAAAGGTGTTTGGCAATACAGCCCGTACAGAACTCAGGGAGTTCACGTTGCCCGCAGCCGGTGATGACAGTTTTACGGCCGTGGTGTTCAACGATCTGCATAAACAATCGAAGACGTTTCAGGCATTGTGCGAACAGATAAAGGGGATTGACTATGATTTTGTAGTGTTCAACGGCGATTGTGTAGACGACCCCGCCAATCACGATCAGGCAACAGCCTTTATCAGCGAACTGACCGAAGGCGTGGAGGGTGATCGCGTACCTGTCTTCTTTATGCGCGGTAATCACGAGATCCGGAATGCCTATTCGGTAGGCCTGCACAGCCTGTTCGATTATGTAGGCGATAAGACTTACGGCTCCTTCAACTGGGGAGATACCCGTATCGTAATGCTCGATTGCGGTGAAGATAAGCCGGATGATCATTGGGTATACTACGGACTCAACGACTTTACGAAGCTGCGTAATGACCAGGTAGGATTTTTGAAGCGTGAGCTCGCTTCCAAAGAATTTAAGAAAGCCGCTAAGCGGATTCTGATTCATCACATTCCGCTTTACGGAAACGACTACGAGAATCTGTGTTCCGGGCTTTGGGGTAAACTTCTGGAGAAAGCACCTTTCAATATCAGCCTTAACGCGCATACACATGAATATGCCTATCATCCCAAAGGCAGCCTTGGCAATAACTTCCCGGTGATTATCGGTGGCGGTTATAGCATGAAAAGTGCAACGGTAATGGTGATTGAAAAGAAGAAGGACATACTTAAGGTGAAAGTACTCAATACCAAAGGAGAAGTGTTGTTGGAGCTTACCGTCTGATAACGTCTCCCTTCCGAAAAAAATAGCGGGAGAGGATGTGTTTAAATCCTGATTTAGAAAGGGAGAGCTTCTCATTTGAAATTTGCCTGCCCTTATGAACAATGAAAAGAGCCATGTCAAACTCCATTTTTGAGTAATGATATGGCTCTTTTATGTTTATGGATTACAGTCTGTAACTTTTTAGAGTGCTCACTTTAGTTGCGGCACATTCACTTCTTTTATTTAATTATGTATGTAATTCGAGTACAAACCTGCTCCCCTTGGTATAGCTGGTATCCAGTGTCAGGCTGCCGTTCATTTTGGTTGCTATCAGGGCGCAGATGGGTAGTCCTAAACCGTCTCCTTCTGTCAGGTCTTTGATTTCAGTGAAGGGCTTGAACAGGTTCTCTTGTTTCTCAACGGGAATACCCGTACCGGTATCCGATATAATGAATTGGTGCGTATGTGCGCCTCTCTTTTTGAAATCAAGGAATATCTTTCCGCTTTCGGTATATTCCGCAGCGTTCTTCAGCAAGTGAATCAAGATCCGTTCCAGTTGTTCAGGATTGGTCTTGATCTGGAGTTTGGCAGCATTGACTACGGTCGAAACTTCGGGTTGTACAAACTCTTTCACCTTATCCATGGTAGCTTCACAGAAAGTATTTACGTTGATCTCCTTCATTTCATAAGGTTCGGTCAGAGAGTTTTCCAATGTGGAAAGTTCCTGTATATCATTGCTGAACTTCTTCAGGGCTGCTACTTGTCCTTGCATCTGCTGTGCCTGTTGAGGTGCTTTGTCCGACAGCTCGGCGGCAGAAGAGGCGAGTGTATCCAGCGTAGGTTCCATCTGTGCTGAAATATTCTGGATAAACTGTGTCTTCAGTTCATTGTGTTCATTGGCTATCTGTACGCTCTTTTTCAGTTTCCGGTTACCGGCAATGAAACGAAGCAGTACGATGGCCACAAATATCAGACCGGCAATCAGGATTACTACCAGTGTGCACAGCCCGACGATCATATACTGTTTGCCCGAAAGTGTGTCTTCTTTCTCCTGAATGATCTGCTGGCTTTCGTCATACTTGCGTTTCAGTACGTTCAGTTCGTCTTGTGCCGTCATTGCTTTTACCGAATCGGTCCAGACGATGAAGTTCTCGTAAGTGCGGGCCACCAGTGAGGCATTGTTAGATTTACGTCCGATGGCAATCAGGTTTTTATAGCATTCGTTGACCTTATCGTAATTCTTTTGGGCTTTATATTGGTTGATTAATTTCTGAAAGCACGCGTCTCCCTGAGTGTTTTGCCCGAATGTGTAGTAATAACTTGCCTGTGTGTATAGTAGGTTCTCGCTTAATGAATCGTTCTTGGCCAGGCCTACGGTTTCTGCCAACTTATCCAATTGAATTTTAGCCTGCGCCGCATTCTTTAGTCCGATGTACATCTGCAGTCTCTCTTTGGTGATTTGGAAACGTAGCGGGTAAAATTGTTTCTGCTGTTTTTGTTCACCGGCCCAGACTAGCTGATCCATTCCTCTACAGAGGTCGAATGCCTCTTTGTAATAATTTTCACGATGGTACAGAGCTGCTCCCTGAATTCCGCATTCCACGGCTTTCGGATAATTTTCCTGCGTTGCGAAAGCGCCATAGGCTTGGATGAAAAGATAACGCGCCTTAGTGTATTCTTTTTGTTCCAGACTACTCTGCGCTTGTTTCATCAGTTCATTTGCTCTGTTTTGTGTGCCTTGTGCATCGACGATTGTGCTAAAACAAACGAGGATGGTCAGGATTAAAGTCGATATTTTCATGCGATTTGGTTTTAAACAGTGACAAAGTTAAAAAATCTTTGTAGAAACCTCTCATTTCCCCCTCTTATTTTTCATTTCTTCTTTGATTCTTCTTCAAAGAGGAATGGCGGGCATTACCGGTTAGTTGAAAGGTGGATAAAATTTGATAATTCAGGCATAGATTCTACAAATAAGGCTCTCTCCGGAGCCGGTATTTGTAAAGTCTATGTCTGATAATGATTTGGAATATGGCTCTATCTAATATTTAAAACTGCTTCCTCCCAAGAATTCTCTCAAAAGTGAGGTTGGAGGAATCTCCTTATCCTGTACAGGAGTGAAATATTTGATAAACTTCAGCAATCGGTATGCTTCAGCATATTCCGGACAGTTACGTGGCACGCTGGTAAGAATGGGCTCGGCATGACAGCGGAGCACGGCAAATTCAAATAAAAGGGCGGAGTTGAACATCACATCGGCATTCTCCTGATAAGGGAAAATCCATTTATCTTCTCCGGCGCGTACGCTGGGCCAGCGTGAGATAGTCTCTTGGGCAGAATAGCCGCGATAGTTGAAGTCCCGGATAATACGGCGCAAAAGTCGGTTGTCCGTCGTTGGGATCCAGTTATGATCGTCCAGCGAGATGGTTGTCAAGGCAGAGACGTATATTTTGAACTTATTTGCTGCCGGGATTTGCGGAGTCAGTTCCGGATTAAGGGCGTGTATTCCCTCAAGAATCAATACCGTATGTTCGTCGATCCGCAATTTATCACCTTTATATTCTTTTTTTCCCAACATAAAGTTATAGCGGGGCAGTTCTACTTCCTCGCCACGCAACAAAGCCTGTAGTTGTGTATTGAATAACTCCAGGTCGAGGGCATAAAGGGATTCATAGTCATAATTGCCGTTTTCATCCAATGGAGTGTCTTCACGGTCTACAAAATAATTGTCCAGTGAGATGGGATATGGTTTCAGGCCGTTGGTCATTAACTGGATGGAGAGTCGCTTACTAAAAGTCGTTTTCCCGGATGATGACGGTCCGGAAATCAACACCAGTTTTACACGAGTCCCGTTTTCTCCGCGGTGGAAAATGCTATCGGCTATTTGTGCTATTTTCTTCTCTTGCAGAGCTTCTGCCACATTGATCAGGTCCGTGGCATGTCCCTCTTCACAAGCAATATTGAAATCTCCTACATTGTTCAATCCCATGATGTAGTTCCATCGCAGGTGCTCTTTGAAAACATCGAGCATTTTCTCCTGTTTTACCACATCTTCCAGTACAGATGGGTTTTCTTTGTTAGGAATACGCAGCAACAGTCCGTCGTAGTATTTAACGAGGTCGAATAAGTGGATAAATCCTGTACTTGGGAGCAGATTACCGTAATAATAGTCGGCAGTACCTCCCAAAGTATAATAATAGGTATAGATAGAACCGGAAGATTCGAGTAATTTTACCTTGTCATTCATGCCCCGTTCACTGAATACACGTACGGCTTCAGTTGTATGACACTCAATGCGGTGATAGGTAATGTCTTCCGCTATAATTTCCTGCATACGTTTCTTTATTTGTGACACGTCTTCAAGTGTGACGGGGCGCCCGATCCGCAAATTGCAGAAGTATCCTTTGGATACCGGGTGCTCCACAAAAAGTTTGCCATTCGGAAAGAGTTCGCTGACAGCTTTGTAGAGCACAAAGCAGAGAGAACGCACATACGTACGCATTCCCGAAGAATCTCTTACATCCAGAAACTCTACATCTTTATTGTTATATACACGAAAATTGAGTCCTTCAGAGCGATTATTTACTTTAGCACTGACTACCTGATAAGGAAAATTAAGATTAAAGCCGTAATAAATATCCAAAAGTGAGCTCCCAATAGGGAATTCTTTAGAAATATTATTATTTTTGCAATATATTTGTAACATCTGTTTCATTTCACGTCATTTTGGGGTGAATAGTACGGATAAATATATCACATAATTGCTAAGAAGACAAACAACCACTAAAATAATTATAGATGGAATATTCTTTTTATGATTTTTTAAAGCTCATTGGCTCGTTAGGACTTTTTCTTTATGGAATGAAGATCATGAGCGAGGGCTTACAGAAAGTCGCAGGTGACAGATTGCGAGGAATTCTGACAGCAATGACTACAAACCGGGTAACGGGAGTTTTAACAGGTGTGTTGATCACCGCCCTTATCCAATCTTCTTCGGCAACGACGGTGATGGTGGTCAGTTTTGTAAATGCCGGTCTGCTGACATTGGCCGAATCCATTAGTGTGATAATGGGTGCTAATATCGGTACGACAGTCACCGCATGGATCATTTCTATTTTTGGGTTTAAAGTCGACATGGCTGCTTTTGCCCTTCCTCTTTTAGCCATTGCCCTTCCTCTTATTTTTTCGGGTAAAAGTAACCGTAAGTCTATCGGTGAATTTATCTTTGGTTTTTCTTTCCTCTTTATGGGGCTTTCGTACCTCAAAGCAAATGCCCCCGACTTGAATGCCAATCCGGAAATGCTGGCTTTTGTACAGAACTATACAGATATGGGATTTTTCTCGGTTCTGCTCTTTTTATTTATCGGTACTATTCTCACTATGATCGTACAGGCTTCCGCCGCGACGATGGCTATTACTTTAATTATGTGTGCCAACGGATGGATCAGCCTGGAACTGGGTGCCGCATTGGTCTTGGGTGAGAATATCGGAACTACTATTACAGCCAACCTGGCTGCCCTGACTGCTAATTCACAGGCAAAACGTGCTGCTTTGGCTCACTTTGTTTTCAATGTTTTTGGTGTGATCTGGGTGCTGATTATTTTCCATCCTTTTATGGTATTCGTCAATTGGGTGGTCGATACCTTCTTCCATCCGGGAAGTGCAGAGGTGGCTATTTCTTATAAGTTGTCCGCTTTCCACTCTATTTTTAATATATGTAACGTCTGTCTGCTGATCTGGGGAGTGAAACTGATTGAGCGTACCGTGTGTGCCATTATTCGTCCCAAGGAAGAAGATGAAGAGCCACGCTTGCGCTTTATTACCGGAGGTATGCTTTCTACGGCCGAATTATCCATACTTCAGGCCCGTAAGGAGATTCATCTGTTTTCCGAGCGTATTCATCGTATGTTTGGTATGGTACAAGATCTGTTGCATACTGAAAAGGATGATGACTTCAATAAACTTTTCAGCCGGATTGAGAAATACGAGAATATCAGTGATAATATGGAATTGGAGATTGCCAATTACTTGAATCAGGTATCTGAAGGGCGTTTGAGCTCGGAAAGTAAGCTTCAGATACGTGCCATGCTTCGTGAGGTAACCGAGATTGAAAGTATTGGTGACAGTTGCTATAACCTGGCACGTACCATCAGCCGGAAGCGTCAGACCAATCAGGATTTCACAGAGAAGCAATATGAGCACATTCATTTCATGATGAAACTGACCAATGATGCTCTGTCGCAAATGATTGTCGTGGTCGAGAAACCCGAACATCAGAGTATCGATGTTAATAAGTCATTCAATATTGAGAATGAAATTAATAACTATCGTAACCAACTGAAGAATCAGAATATCCTGGATGTGAATAATAAAGAATATGATTATCAGATGGGCGTTTATTACATGGATATTATCGCCGAATGTGAAAAACTCGGTGACTATGTAGTAAATGTAGTAGAAGCGAGCAGTGACGTAAAAGAAAAGAAAGCGTCTTGAGAAAAGTGATGAACGATGAACGATAAAGCGTGTAATTGAGAGTGCTCATCGCTTATCGTTCATCGTTAATGAATCGTTTAGCCATTATACGGTTCGAAATCTTCTTTTCCAACTCCACACAGAGGGCATACCCAATCATCAGGAATATCTTCAAACTGTGTTCCGGGTTCGATTCCGCCTTCCGGATCACCTATCTCCGGATCGTAAATGAAATCACAAACGGTGCAAATGTACTTCATGTCGTCTCTTTTTTTTAAGTTTATGCAAATATAACAAAAGTATCGGACGTATTGTTCATTTATTTTTTCTTTTTTCATTAATAAAGCACTACCTTTGTCTGTAGCAACAAAACATTAATCAAGGAATTATAAACTATGATGTGGCAGATTGTATTATCACTGGTATGTGTGGCTTTTTTAGGAGCTATTCTGTGGGAAAAGAGACAAGGTAAGTTAATGCAATCTGCATCGGACCGGAAACTGGAGAATGTAAATTGTCTGTTTGATGCGATTCTGACACATATTCATGCATATGTTTTGGTAATCGATTCTGATTTCAAAGTCCTGAAAACTAATTATTATGATTTGACTCATCTCAGTCCGGACGGTAAAGAGAAGCGTGTAGGTGATCTGTTGCAATGCCGGAATGCCTTGTCTGCCAAAGGGGGATGCGGAACCCATGCTTTTTGCCAGGAATGTCCGGTGAGGGGAGCAATAGGAAACGCTTTCCGCCAGAAGAAAGAATTTACTGATTTGCAATCATCACTGAATATTGCCATAGACGAGCATGAATTTGTAAAGTGTGACGTAATGATCTCGGGAGTATTTATGACTCTGGATAGTGAAGAGCGCATGGTGCTGACGGTGCATGACATTACTTCGATTAAACAAACGGAAGAGGCGTTGGCCGAAGCGAAGGAAAAAGCGGAAAATGCAGATCGTTCCAAGTCCGCTTTTCTAGCCAATATGAGTCATGAAATCCGTACGCCACTGAATGCCATCGTCGGCTTTTCCGAACTGCTGGCAGCGGCCAATACAGAAGAAGAAAAGCAAAAATACCTGGAGATACTCCATACGAACAGCGAATTGCTATTACAGCTGGTTAATGATATTCTTGATTTGTCGAAGATTGAGGCCGGTACATTGGAGTTTGTTTATTCTGATGTCGATATCAACTTGTTACTGAATGATTTGGAACAATTGTTCCGTATGAAGATAGGCTCTAACTCGCCTGTACAGATTATAACAGAGTCCGGGTTGCCCTCGTGTATGGTTCATACGGATCGTAACCGAATTGCTCAGGTTGTGTCCAATTTTGTATCTAATGCAATCAAATTTACCACAGAGGGTAGTATCCGTATCGGATATCAGTCTTCCGAGAATGGACTTCGGTTTTATGTTAGCGATACCGGTTCGGGTATTTCGGCGGATAAATTGGAGGGTGTCTTCGATCGTTTTGTGCGTTTGCAAAGTGATAAAAACGGTAACGGACTCGGACTCTCTATCTGTAAGACGATTGTAAATAAGCTGGGTGGGGAAATCGGAGCCGAATCTGAGGTAGGCAAAGGAAGTACCTTTTGGTTTACATTGCCCGAACATTCCGATATTAAACCCAAAGTCATCATTGAGAAAGAGCAGGAAGAATTGCCTTCTGCAGTACGGGTTCCGGTTATCGATGCGGGAAGTGATAAAAAACTGAGCATACTGGTGGCCGAAGATATGGAAGACAATTATCGTCTTTGCGAAGCTATCCTCGCTTCACGTTACGAATTACATTGGGCTCACAATGGTGAAGAGGCCATTTCTCTTTTCCTGAAATTCCAACCGGACATTATCTTGATGGATATCCGTATGCCCGAGGTGAATGGCTACGAGGCTACGGAGGCTATCCGGCAGATGTCGGCTACAGTGCCTATCATTGCTCTTACTGCTTTTGCGTATGAAGAAGACCGCCAGAAAATCATGCATAGCGGCTTTACCGATTTCCTGACGAAGCCCATTTCGTCAAAAGTACTGTTGGGAAAACTGGAATCCTTAAAAAAGATTTAAGAAACATCTTATACCGGATTTATGTTGTACTTTTGCAACTTCTAATTTAATGTATGTATCTGCATGACTGCAAAGAACGACGATTATTTTCATTTGGGCCTGACTGATCAAGAAGTTCTCCAAAGCCGGGAGAAATATGGTGCCAACCTACTGACGCCTCCTAAGCGTCCTTCACTCCTGAAGCTTTATTTGGAAAAATTTGAAGATCCTGTCGTACGTGTGCTGCTTATTGCAGCTGTATTCTCTCTTATCATTTCCGTTATCGAGAATGAGTATGCCGAAACGATCGGTATTATAGCCGCTATCCTGTTGGCAACCGGTATCGGTTTCTATTTCGAATACGATGCCAATAAGAAATTCGATTTACTGAATGCCGTTACTGAAGAGACTTTAGTAAAGGTGATTCGTAACGGGCGTATTCAGGAGATTCCGCGTAAAGATGTGGTAGTAGGTGACATTGTGGTATTGGAGACCGGTGAAGAGATTCCCGCAGATGGCGAACTGATAGAAGCTATTTCTTTGCAGGTGAACGAATCGAACCTGACCGGGGAACCGGTGATTAATAAAACAATAATCGAAGCCGATTTTGATGAAGAAGCTACGTATGCTTCCAATCTGGTGATGCGCGGTACAACTGTGGTCGATGGTCATGGATCGATGAAGGTACTTCGTGTGGGAGATGCTACGGAGATTGGGAAAGTGGCACGTCAGAGTACGGAACAAACTACGGAGCCTACACCATTGAATATCCAGCTGACCAAATTGGCCAACCTGATCGGTAAGATCGGTTTTACCGTAGCCGGACTTGCTTTCCTTATTTTCTTTATAAAAGACGTTGTACTGTATTTCGATTTTGGGGCTCTGAACGGTTGGCATGACTGGTTGCCGGTGTTGGAGCGTACATTGAAATATTTCATGATGGCGGTTACCCTGATCGTGGTTGCCGTTCCCGAGGGATTGCCTATGAGTGTGACCCTCAGCCTGGCACTGAATATGCGCCGTATGCTTGCCACTAACAATTTGGTGCGTAAGATGCACGCTTGCGAAACAATGGGGGCGATTACCGTGATTTGTACAGACAAGACCGGTACGTTGACACAAAATCTGATGCAGGTGCACGAGCCCAATTTCTATGGTTTGAAAGATGGTGGGAAACTGGCAGATGACGATATCAGCAGACTGATTGCGGAAGGGATTAGTGCTAACTCTACTGCTTTTCTTGAAGAAACGGGAGAGGGTGAGAAGCCGAAAGGAGTAGGTAATCCTACGGAAGTTGCCTTGTTGCTGTGGCTGAATAGCCAGAAACATAACTATCTTGAACTCAGAGAAGGAGCACGGGTGCTCGACCAATTGACGTTCTCGACTGAACGTAAGTTTATGGCTACTTTGGTGAAGTCGCCGTTGATAGGCAAAAAGGTATTATATATAAAAGGTGCGCCCGAAATCGTGCTTGGCAAATGTAAGGAGGTGATTCTCGATGGCCGTCGTGTGGATAGTGTGGAATATCGTTCGACTGTCGAAGCACAATTACTGGGTTATCAGAATATGGCTATGCGTACACTTGGTTTTGCATTCCGTTTGGTGGAAGATAACGAACCGGATGACTGTGTGGCACTTGTTTCAGAAAATAACCTTAATTTCCTTGGAGTCGTTGCTATTTCCGATCCTATACGTCCCGATGTGCCTGCGGCAGTAGCTAAATGCCAGTCGGCAGGTATCGGTATCAAGATTGTGACCGGGGATACTCCGGGCACCGCAACTGAGATTGCGCGTCAGATCGGGCTGTGGAAACCGGAAGATACGGAACACAATCGCATTACCGGAGTTGCTTTTGCCGAATTGAGTGATGAAGAAGCATTGGATAGAGTGATGGACTTGAAAATTATGTCGCGTGCCCGTCCTACCGACAAACAGCGTCTGGTACAATTGCTGCAGCAGAAAGGAGCCGTTGTGGCTGTGACCGGAGACGGAACGAACGATGCGCCGGCGCTCAATCATGCACAGGTAGGGCTTTCGATGGGTACCGGAACTTCAGTTGCCAAAGAGGCCAGTGACATCACTTTGCTGGACGACTCTTTCAACAGTATCGGGACTGCTGTGATGTGGGGGCGGTCACTTTATAAGAATATCCAGCGTTTCATCGTATTTCAGCTGACCATTAACTTTGTGGCACTTCTCATCGTATTGCTCGGTTCTATTGTGGGAACAGAACTACCGTTGACTGTGACCCAAATGTTATGGGTAAATCTCATCATGGATACATTTGCCGCTTTAGCTTTGGCTTCTATTCCGCCAAGTGAGAGTGTTATGAACGATAAACCGCGTCGCAGTACTGATTTTATTATTAGTAAAGCGATGCAACATAATATATTCGGTGTCGGTACACTCTTTCTGGTAGTACTGATGGCGATGATATACTACTTTACAAATGCCGACGGTGGAATGACGGTACAGCGGTTGACCATTTTTTTCACCTTCTTTGTAATGCTTCAGTTTTGGAATCTGTTCAACGCTCGTGTGTTTGGCACTACCGATTCAGCATTCAAGGGTCTTACGAAGTCGTACGGAATGGAATTGATTGTACTGGCCATCCTGGGTGGGCAGTTTCTTATAGTGCAGTTCGGTGGAGCTGTATTCCGTACAGAACCGCTCGACTGGCAAACATGGCTTATCATCATCGGTTCTTCTTCTCTCGTCTTGTGGATTGGAGAATTGATTCGCTTGGTTAAACGTTTAACTCAGAAATGAAAATGAAAGCTATTTATCACAGTGGACGCAAAGAAAGTGTCTTTTATGAACAGGATATAAAAACTCCGTTTCCTTTGCGTGCTCTGTCGTGTATAAGCTTTCAAAAACAGAATAGAGATGAAAAGAAAAGGAATTAAAAACCTTATTTTTGATTTTGGTGGTGTATTGATTAATCTCGACCGTCAGCGTTGTATAGAAAACTTCCGGAAGTTGGGATTAGAGAAGGTGGACGAATTGTTAGGCATGTATTCTCAGCAGGGAATCTTTATGCAACATGAGAAAGGGTTGATCTCGTCAGCCCAGTTTCGTGATAGTATCCGCGGGCAGATAACTCAGGAGGTGACGGATGAGCAAATTGATGCTGCTTGGAATAGTTTCTTGGTGGATATCCCACGTTTTAAGCTTGATATGTTATTGAAACTCCGCGAGAAATATGTGGTCTATCTGCTGAGCAATACCAACGAGATACATTGGAAGTGGGCATGTGAGCATGCGTTTCCGTATCGGGGCTTCCGTGTAGAAGACTATTTTGAAAAGATGTACCTCTCGTATGAAATGAAAATGGTAAAGCCCGCTGAAGAGATTTTCCGGGGAGTGCTTGATGATGCAAACCTCGATCCGCGCGAAACTTTCTTCATAGATGACTCCGAAGCCAACTGCCAGGGCGCCCAGGCATTGGGCATCTCTACCTATACAGTGAAACCCGGTGAAGACTGGAGACCGCTTTTTGCCGAGAATTAAAATAAATAGGAGAAACAGCATGCAGATAATCCGTAATATACCGGGAGTTCTACCCGAACCATGTGTTGCCACCATCGGTTTCTTCGATGGAGTACATATGGGGCATCGCTTTCTGATAGAACAAGTCAGAGAGTTGGCTGCGGCTCGTGGATTGCGTTCTGCACTGATTACTTTTCCCATTCATCCTCGTAAGGTGATGAATGCAGACTATCGTCCGGAGTTATTGACCACTTCGGAAGAGAAACTGGCGCTGCTTGAAGAAACGGGTGTGGATTATTGCTTTATGCTTGATTTTACACGTGAAGTATCACATCTGACTGCCCATGAATTTATGTCCGATATCCTGAGAGACCGTTATCGGGTGCAGACACTTGTCATCGGATATGACCACCGCTTCGGACACAATCGTAGTGAAGGCTTTGAGGATTATTGCCGTTATGGCTCTGAAATGGGAATAGAGGTGATTCGTGCTCGTGCCTGTGTGTGTGATGATCTTCATATAAGCTCTTCTGTCATTCGTAAGATGTTGCATCAGGGCGAAGTAGATCGAGCTGCACGTTGTCTGGGTTACGACTATTTTCTGGATGGTACGGTGGTGAGCGGTTATCAGGTAGGAAGGAAAATCGGATTCCCTACGGCCAATCTCAGTGTAGACGATCCTGATAAGTTGGTTCCTGCCGATGGTGTCTATGCAGTTCATGTCACGTTCGACGGGCATACTTATAATGGTATGCTCAATATCGGTACTCGTCCCACGATAGGGAATGGTCCCGAACGTTCGATAGAAGTGAATATCCTCCATTTTCATTCCGATATTTACGATAAATTTATCCGGCTCTCTTTTGTAAAATATCTCCGTCCGGAGCTGAAGTTCGATGGGATTGAAGGATTGATAGCGCAGCTTCATCAGGATGCAGCCGATGTGGAAGCGCTTTTGGGGAAAATACAAAATGTCAATTGACATTTTGTGTTTTTTGTTTGCCACTGAGTGAGTTATATTCGGCCCGTTATCTTCCGGCTCTTAAATAGGAGCTTATTTTGTGAATTCGGCTTTTCAGATAGTCATCCTGATTGCGGATAATACATGTCTCTTGTTCTGTTTTGAGCCTGTTCTGTGTTCTTTAATTTGCAGAATATTCTGTTTTAAGGTGCAAATCGTTATTCTCTCCCTGATCATTCTATGCGTGCTGAAAAATGATTGCAGGCATGCAAATGTCCTCTTTTGTCTCTCTTCCGGCTTCATGCAGGTGAAGTTTTGAACTAATGAAGCTTTTGTTTTAACCCAATGATGTCTTTCTTTTAATGGTATGTGACCTCTCTTCTAAAGATATCATGCATATTTATTGGAAATCTTCGGTCGATGTTGCATCTTATTGCATGTTATATGCGTCTTGTATGCATTTTCTTCTTCCTGTTTGATGATTTGTGTTTTAGTGCGTGTCAGTAGATTAGGATGAATAGTGTCAGAGTGACGTCTAAAGGTGTAATACGCTATCAAATGGATATACTCTCCCTGACGCTGGTTCTTTGAGGCTTCTTTATATCAGCGTTTATCCTCTACAAATATCGAAAAACATTCTATATTTATTGTTTATCGATAAATAATTATCGAATTACTTGTTTAGGTGAAAATTAATATGAATCTTTGCATATCGAAAAACGATAAATTATTATTGAATAACATAACGAATCTTCAAAGTAAGTTTTATGAGAAAGTCATTGATGAGCATTACGATGTTGGTAGTATCCATCTCCATGTTAGCTTTGTTTGTATGTAGTTCAGTTTTGCATGGTCACCATACAAATAGCTCTTCTACCGAAGCGGTAGTCAATTAAAACCGTTATCTTTGTACATATTTAAAACAAAAGACTGAATGAAAACGGCGATCAAATTAATTCTGATTTATCTGGGAATCCAGCTTATTTGCGGTGGGCTGATCGGTATTCCTTTTACTATCATTGCCCGTATGAATGGTGGGAGCGTAGATGCCACCCGGGTTTCGGAGTTGACATTGGCTCCTTCGATGCTGCTTTCCATGGCAGTGATGTTTTTTTATTTATGGAAAGCACACTATATACCCAAAGACAAGACAAGTTGGTCATTCATTTCATTTCCATTTCTGATCATAACGTTTCTGATAGGCTTGTCGATGACTGTCCTGATGGATTTGTTGACTGCCGTCTTATCTTGGGTACCTGATATTCTGGAACAGCAGTTCGACGCTCTCCAGTCCGGTTGGTTAGGCATTGTGGCCATTACTTTGTTGGGGCCGATTCTTGAGGAACTTCTGTTCCGCGGTGGTGCCACTAAGGCATTGCTTGAACGCTATTCTCCCCGGAAAGCCATCTTCCTTTCGGCACTGCTTTTCGGAGTATTTCATTTGAATCCGGCTCAGATAGTTGCAGCCTTCTTTGGAGGCCTTTTGCTGGCATGGGTTTATTATCGGACACGAAGTCTGATTCCTTGTATCCTGATACACATTGTGAACAACAGTATTTCTGTCATGCTGAGTCTGACCTATCCCGATGCAGATACAATCAGGGATGTGACGGGTACGACTCCCTATTATCTATTGATAGCAGTGGCGGCTATGGTGTTCGTAGGCTGTTTTCTTCGGATAAAGCAGGTTACGGTTCCGGGAACGTGGCGGAAAGATGAATGAAAATAAACGATAAAGATTGAATAATAAGTCATAATATGAAAAGAAGATTGAACATACTATGTTTACTGGTTTTTCTGGTATTCTGTTATTCGGTGTTTAATATGGGGCGTGATTTCGGTCATGGCTTTTCCGAAGGGATGAAGATAAGTCATTCCGGTAATCAAAGTGTAGAGCAGGCTATCAACTTTCGGATTGCCACACTGATGCCCAAGGATTTTTCGTCCTTTAAAGATTCTGTTTATAATGAAAAGACCGGCTCTTATGTCCCCGTTGCCTATACACAGATGGTTACGAATGTAAAAGTCGACAGGAGTACCTGGATGATGGTTGCCCAGGTGATTTCCGGGCTTCTGGCTGTTTTTGCCATCATTGCGTCAACAGTGCTTTTTATTCAGCTGATTGTAGCTATCAATAAATCGGATATTTTTAATTGGAAGAATGTCCGTCGGTTGCGATGGTTGGGAGTCGCCTTGTTGCTGAACTTTATTAGTGAGGCAGTGCCGGCCCTGATGAATGATTATGAGTTGTCTTCAGTCTTCTCGTTGTCCGGATATTCTATGGAGACAAGCATAGATTCTGTGATGCTGGTCATTCTGGGACTGGTTTCACTAATTGTAGGCGAGGTATTCGCCATCGGGTTGAAGATGAAAGAAGAACAAGATCTTACTATCTGAATCCGAATATTGAAAAATTAATAGAATTATGGCTATAATAGTAAACCTTGACATAATGATGGCCCGAAGAAAAATATCTTTGGGGGAGTTGGCAGAGAAGATTGACATTACGCCTGCCAACCTTTCTATCCTGAAAACGGGAAAGGCCAAAGCGATTCGTTTCTCTACCCTTGAGGCGATCTGTAGAGTGCTAGATTGCCAGCCGGGGGATATTCTGGAGTATCAGGTGGATGAAGAAGATGGAGGTACGTCATAATTCACCACAGATTACGCAGATATTAACACAGGATGATTTTAATCTGCTGATAACCAGTAATATCTATCTGTGTAAATCGGTGTGATCTGTGGTGAATACGAGTCCTGACACATCCTTATTTGGAGATTTAGCCTTTGGCCTCTTTGGCTTTGAATGCGAGTGCATACATCCGCATTTGTTTCACCATCGACAACAATCCGTTGCTACGAGTGGGGGATAGGTGGTCCTTCAGACCGATTTTGTCAATAAAGTAGAGTTCCGAATTAAGAATCTCGTCGGGTGTATGTCCCGATACGACTTTAATCAACAGTGCTATGATGCCTTTCACGATCAGTGCATCGCTTTCTGCTTTAAAGATAATTTTCCCGTCTACTTCGTCTGCCTGAAGCCATACACGGCTTTGGCAACCTTCAATCAGATTCTGTTCCGTTTTATATTTCTCGTCGAGCGGTTCCTGCTCGTTTCCTAAGTCGATAAGTAACTGGTAGCGATCCATCCAGTCATCAAAGTCGCTGAATTCAGCAACGACTTCGTCTTGTAATTCGTTGATTGACATGATAAATAATTATTTCTCGTTATAAATAACTTCCAGTACCGTTTGTCCCACAGCTTTGAGTGTAGAGCGGTCGATGGCATCCATATTGTCATTCACGGTGTGCCAGGTCGGTCCGAAGCTGGACAGTTCACAATTTTCGTCGTTTGGAATGATGTCGATAGTCGGGATACCTGCCAGGCGATTGATAAACAGATGATCGTCAGTGATCTGACCGCCTACTTCGTTAATAAAGTAACGTCCGTATCCGGCGTCGTTAGCCTTTTTCCATACCTTCTTGTTGATACCTTTGGCATATTTCTCGGAATATACTTCTTTAAAGAAAGTAGCATCTTTGCCGCCCACCATATCGAGTAAAATTCCGAAGCGGGCATTATAGCCATCTACGTGCGGGGTTCGTGCCCAATATTGTGCGCCGAGACACCACTGGTCTTCCCGATGTTCGCCTGTATAAAACTGAGGTGCTCCGTAATCTTCCGCATCCAGAAAGATGATGTCGATTCCCAGTTCCGGTTGCTGTTGGTTGATCTGGCGGGCAATTTCGAGTAATACACCCACTCCGCTTGCTCCATCATTGGCGCCCAGTATCGGTGTGTGATGATTCTTTTCATTCGGATCATTGTCGGCCCATGGACGGGTATCCCAATGCGCAAAGAGTGCGATGCGTTTTTTGCTTTCGGGCTTAAAAGATCCTATGATGTTGCGTGCTTTCAGCAGTGTACCGTCGTATGCGGGTAATTCAGCGTTTTGGCTGATCACTTTGGCTCCATGTTCGGCCAGTTTGGCGGCCAGGTAGTCTCCACAGGCAACATGACCTTTAGAATTTGGTGTGCGCGGTCCGAAGTCGACTTGCGCCTGTATGTACTTGTAAGCACTGTCTGCGTCAAATTGGGGCACTTGGACAATTACCTTTTTCTCGGTGATGTCGGTCGAAGTGGTCTTGCTGCCGTTTGTTCCGCAGGAGAAAGCAGAAAACAGGATGAAAGCTGACAGTATGAACATAGAGTTTCTTTTCATAATTATGCTTTTGGAGTTTAAAGCCTCAAAATTAATGATTTTCACTGTAGGGTGAGTCAGATAGGAGGGTTTATTAACAATTCCACTCCTTTCTTTCCGGATACGAACTCCACTTCCGCACCGTTGATTAGTGGTAGGTTCTCTGTCACATGTCCCACCGGAAAGTCATAACATATGGGGAAGTCATACTCCTTCACCAAGGCATCCAGTGTGCTGTAAAGGTCCTTTTTCAGTGAATAGTCTTCTTTGTATTCGGTAAATTGTCCGATGATAAGTCCGGATAACTTTTCAAGTACGCCTCCCAATTTCAGGTTATACATCATGCGTTCGATGGCATAAGGACGCTCGCCCACATCCTCGATGAAGAGGATCGTACCTTCGGGAGGAATATCGTATGGTGTTCCGCGGAGACCGTGGAACACAGCCATGTTGCCGCCTCGCAGGATGCCTTTGGCCTGTCCCAGATGATTCAACTTATGGCGGTGGCATTTATATCCGGGCAGTTTACCGAGAAGAATGTCTCGGAGATATAATGAACATGGATCCTCCTCTCCTGTTACAGCGAGATGGCGTGCCATGGGAGCATGGAGTGAGGCAAAACCATTGTATTGAAATAAGTTGTGGAGCGCAGTGATGTCACTGAACCCGATCAGCCATTTCGGGTGGTTACGAAAGCGTGTGAAGTCCAGCTTATCCAGCAAGTGAACCGCTCCGTAACCACCACGGCTGCACAAGATGGCCTTAATTTCTTCATCGTCCATGGCTGCCTGAAAATCTTTGAGGCGCTGATGGGTGGCACCGGCATACGAGCCCCATGAACTTCGGACATGATCTCCCATGACAGGAGTAAGTCCCCAGGAGCTGAGACGCGTCTTGGCACCTTTCAGGAATATACTGTCTATTTTGCTTGAAGGCGATACGATGGCTACTTTATCGCCTTCGTGCAGAAATGGGGGAAATTGTAAGTTCATTTAATAAAGTGATTTAATAAGCTGATATCTGATTTGTCTTTAACGCTTGTAGGGTAAAAAGGTTCTATTTCTCTTTCTGATAGAATCTTACCCAATCTACATACATCTCCACCGGAAGTTCTTTCGGGTCTACAGCCCCTACCCACGAGCCACCCAACTGCATGTCGATCAGTAGATAGAAAGGCTGGTCGAAAGGAAACTGCCCTTCTTTGTCTGTTTCGATGCGGGGATAGGTGAAAGTATGTGTGTCATTGATATAGAATGCAATGCTGTCCGGATACATTTCTACTGAATATACATTGTAGTCGTCGGGATTGATCGCACCTACGGAGTGTGATAACGGATTGTCTTTGATACCCAGATTGTACGTATAATTGGTATGTATAGTCTGATAAGCGATTGTATCGTGATTCAGACGTTCCATGATATCGATTTCTCCACCCATCGGCCAGGGAGCATCTATCGGGAGCATCCAGATGGCTGGCCACTCACCACGTGCACCGTTCAGCTTGGCGCGTATTTCGAGGCGTCCGTTGCTGAATGCTTTTTTCCCTTTGGTGTAGATTCCTCCGGTCAGATAGGGTGCTGTATCATTGGGCTGGCTGTAATTGATGATGCCTCGCAGCACCATATTGCCGTCACGCATGTCGAAACAGGAATCGAAGTCGGTCATATAGTTATTCCAGTCTGATTTGCCACGTGGTATTTTACTCCAGACCTGTGGGTCAAAGCCTGTTTTCTGGTCGAAATTATCTTCCCAAACCAATTTCCACTGGTCGGATGAATGACGTTGGCACGATGAAAAGCCTGAACTGATACACAACAGGCAGAAAAGAGCGAGAAATGTTTTTGTTTTCATGGTTCTGTTTGATTATAGGAGTTTAACAGGACACAAATTTACATTAAAAAACGAAATTACCTGCATCCGTAGAAATGAAAGCGTTGTATTATATCAAAATGTTACTCGGTTTGTCTATTTTTTCAGTATTCCATGATGTACTTCTCGATCCTTTTTCTGATATTTGCTAAAAATCTAACGTTATGGAACCTATTAGAAACTTTGACCAACTGACAGCCCATCTCAAAACCTTAAACCGGCGGAAACGGATTGCCGTTGTCTGTGCCAACGATCCGAATACAGAATATGCCATTGCCCGTGCACTCGACGAAGAGATTGCGGAATTCCTGATGATTGGTGACTCGGCCATCCTGCAAAAGTATCCCAGTCTGCAGAAGTACCCGGAATATGTGAAGACCCTCCACATTGAAGATCCCGATGAGGCAGCGCGTGAAGCTGTTCGTATTGTTCGGGAAGGGGGAGCCGATATTCTGATGAAAGGTATTATCAATACTGACAATTTGCTTCATGCCATTCTCGACAAGGAGAAAGGCTTGCTGCCTAAGGGGAAGATTCTGACTCATTTGGCCGTAATGCAGATTCCGACGTATGATAAATTATTGTTCTTCTCAGATGCCGCTGTTATTCCTCGTCCCACTTTGCAACAACGCATTGAGATGATATGGTATGCCATCTGTACTTGCCGGCGGTTTGGGATAGAACAACCCCGTATCTCTTTGATCCATTGTACGGAGAAGGTAAGTGCCAAGTTTCCCCATTCGCTCGATTATGTTAATATTGTGGAGTTGGCCGAAGCCGGAGAGTTTGGTAATGTGATTATCGATGGTCCGTTGGATGTACGCACCTCTTGCGAGCAGGCCAGCGGGGATATTAAAGGAATTGTATCGCCCATCAACGGACAGGCCGATGTATTGATATTCCCCAATATCGAGTCGGGCAATGCTTTCTATAAATCTGTTTCGTTGTTTGCCAAAGCCGATATGGCAGGGTTGCTGCAAGGCCCCATTTGCCCGGTGGTGTTACCGTCACGCAGTGATTCCGGACTTTCCAAGTATTATAGTATTGCGATGGCGTGTCTGACAGCTTCTACCCGGTCGGCAGAGAGAGGAAAATGCTCCGAATGATGATCATAATTAAACTAAGAATATGGATAAACTGAATATAAGCTCTACTCCGTCTTCTGTGAAGAATGGACGGGGGGAAAGGCTCCTTGTTATCAATCCCGGTTCCACTTCAACAAAGATCGCTGTTTATGAAAATGAAACTCCTTTGTTGGTACGCAACATTCGCCATACGGTGGAAGAGTTGTCTGCCTTCCCCCGGGTGATCGATCAGTTCGAATTTCGTAAATCGCTTGTTCTCCGAGAGTTGGAGGTAAACGATATTCCTTTCCGGTTCGATGCTGTCATTGGACGCGGAGGCTTGGTGAAGCCTATTCCCGGTGGAGTTTATGAGGTTAACGAAGCCATGAAGCGGGATACCCTTCACGCTATGCGTACACATGCCTGCAATCTGGGAGGTTTGATAGCCGATGAATTGGCCGCAGCTTTACCCGGATGCCGGGCGTTTATTGCAGATCCGGGTGTGGTGGACGAACTGGAAGAGGTTGCCCGTATTACCGGTTCGCCCTTGATGCCGCGTATCACTATCTGGCATGCACTGAATCAGAAAGCTATTGCCCGTCGTTATGCTGCCGAACATGGCACTCGTTATGAAGATCTTGATTTGATCGTCTGCCATTTGGGAGGAGGTATTTCTGTTGCAGTCCATCGTCATGGGCGTGCAGTCGATGCCAATAATGCATTGGATGGCGAAGGGCCTTTCTCACCCGAAAGAGCCGGAACTCTTCCCGCCGGACAACTGATAGACCTTTGTTTCAGCGGGAAATTCACCAAAGATGAATTGAAGAAACGAATTTCGGGTCGTGCCGGGCTTACCGCCCATTTGGGAACTACTGATATTCCTGCCATTATTCAGTCCATTGAGGCAGGTGATGACCATGCCCGGTTGGTGCTCGATGCCATGATCTACAATGTGGCCAAAAGTATCGGTGCTGCCTCTACTGTTTTATGTGGAAAGGTAGACGCCATCCTGCTGACCGGAGGCATTGCCTATTCCGATTATGTAATTTCCCGTTTAAGGGAACGTATCTCTTTCCTTGCTCCCGTTTTCGTGTATCCGGGAGAAGATGAGATGGAGGCTTTGGCATTGAATGCTTTGGGGGCTTTAAGGGGAGAACTTCCGGTACAGGTTTATCAGTAATTTTAGAGCTTGGTTGCATTGCCGCATTGTGCAGGGGTGCACCGGCACCTTGTGCAGAACTGCACAAGATATCGATGCACCCCTGCATAAGGGAAGCGATGCGGTATGATTTATGCTGTCGGGTCGTCCACAATATCTCCGTCGCCCTCGGTTGTATTGCCTATTACGATGGTTTGGCTGATGACATGTGGTGTCTTCAGTTGCCGGTTGCCACTGGTATATTGTGTGGTCAGTCGCAGTTTGTATATTCCGTCTGTCAGGTCTGCCGGTAGGAGTACCAGTACTTCCGAAGGGTTGTTTACTGCTATCATATCCATCGGTAGCTTCGTTTCCGTGCCTTTTTCATCAATCAAGACGATACCTACAGCAGGATCTGTACCTGCTACTTTGATGTTCTTGCCTTGTAAGCGATAGTTACGTCCTGCAGTCGCACTACCGTCCGTAGCACGGGTGGCGGCGTCTTCACCACCGATAAAATAGGCTGAATCGCCTTTGGCTCCCAGAATTTTCACGCCGGTTCGTGCGATAGCTTCACGTAAATCCTTATCCTGATTGAAGGAAACATAGATAGAATTTCTCTCAGGATTCCATACTCCACCGTCTATTACACCGCGAAACTGGGGAACAGCACGGAATAACCCCGTATTGACAGAGTATCCGTTCAGTACCAATTCCGATACTGTACGCTGAAAAAGATCGACGGCATGCTTTAAAGTCTCTGCCCGCAAGCCGGTATCTTCTTTCTTCATTTCATCCAGTACATCGGATAGTGTCAGGTTTCCGGCGCTTTCCAATACCAGGATTTTGTCTTCTTTGTTGTCGGTGGTTACGGTATTGTCCGCAAGCCAGCCTTTGAGTTCGGTTTTCATGATTTATCTATTTTTTTAAAAGTGAATATTATTGTTTAGTGCCTTTTACGCAACGAACAGTCAGTCCGGCGTTTTTGGCATGGTCCGCTACATCTGCGGTATTATAACGTTTACCAAAATATAGTCTTTTCCCTGTATTATTTCCATTACCTATATCGCTACTCCAGTAGTAGCCATCAGTTCCGGAATCTGTTGTTGGCGAAGTATTACTACCATTTCCGTCTTGCCGACAACCTGCAGCAGGTAAAAAAAGTCCTATGCTGTTATTCATAAACCACATTCCACTATTAGTTAATATTTTGTTTGTGCATCTTGCTAATTTCATAAGTTCATTCTTTGAAGGTGTTCGCCAACCTGTACCGTAATATGCTGTATTCAATTTGGAACATGGATCTGTATTATTAATATTTGTGTTTCCTGTATAGGTACTGTACCATGTGTAATAATAACCTCTATCTGTTGAAGAAGCCCATACATAATTTGTACTTCCGGTACTCTTCAAATTTCCTGTGGCCCATCTCAACTTTGCCAAGTCATTTTTATCACTCGCTGTACATCCATTTTGTGTCAGGTTAATGTCACTTGCCGCCACTTGTATCCCAAGTCCGATCTGTAGTGTTATGGTATAGCTCCGTCCCGGCAGCAACTGGACATTCTGACTCGAGGTGATATTCCGGTTATTTGCGTTGAAGTAATTACTGAGAGTCAGCGTACCGATATGCACCGTGATTGCCCGGGAACCCGAAAAAGGAACTAACCGTATAGTGGCAGTCGAATTATTGGCTATATTGAATGTAGGTGTATTTCCGGTATTGGCACTTACATTATTTGTAGAGGGACCTATCGTCCAGGCAGACGCATTGCCCCCTTGAGAAACATATACCCCCGTACAGTTGGTAAACGTGTTGCTCCCAAACTGTGACAAGGATAGTTTAACCGTCAGCTTGCAGAGTTTTTGCGTGAAACTAACCGACAGGTTGTGGCTGATTGTGCTCACATTCGCTATGTCCCCCGAGTCATAGACCATAAAGTCACTGTTCATATTCGGGATAGTGACGGAAGTACTGTTATAAGTATAGGATGAAGGGATCGTTCCCATCGCTGCCGTACTATTGAACGAGTATCCGATCACACGGACGGTTCCCGTTCTGGTGAGCAGATTTCCTAGCCTGAGTGTGGGAGCGGAAGCCCCGTTCGTCGTAAAATCCGCAGCCGACTGGAACACGTAATTGCTGCCTACTTTACGGAAAGCGATCAACCGGAAATAAATGCCGTTGCCCAATGTAGCGGCACGGGTAGTGACTTGTGGTTCTTCGCGGAGCGTCATCCGTACCGCTGGAGGCCCCTCGTAAGGCACGGCAGCCGGTATGACCCTGCTGGCGGGTGGCTCTTTCACCGGCACCCATTCGTCCACAAGCGTTCTTCCCCCGGTTGTGTCGGGAGTATCAACATGGCTTTCCATATAGCTGCCATCCTCAACCCGGCTGACTGTAACAGGAATCATATCCTCTCCGTCCGGTTCCGGGCTGTCGGGGTTCACAACATTGTCGCCACACGATGTTATCATTAAAAAAGCCGCGTACAGACAGCATGTGCTTAACGCACGAAAGCCTACATACAGAAGTTTTGTCTTCGTATTCATAACTCAAATGTTTAAAAATGAATAAAATAGATCATACTCAGCAAGGCCTTCCCATTAAGAATGGGCAGGCCGGCTATGGCAGGCTGTGAATACAGCTTTTATTTTGCGGTAAGTTTGTGTAAATTAGACAGATAGAACGCCTGTTGTGTTTCAAAAGACGTACGTTTTTTGAAACACTATTTTTACCCTCCGCACTGGATGCAAGGGGAGTCGATAAACTTCTGATAATTAAAGCAATGCAAAAAGATTTGCACAGATAAAAAAAGCGTCTTATCTTTGTTACATCAGACGTACGTCCTTTGAAACATGATTCTTATAACATAAGATATTTATTATTAGAGAAGTGAACATTTCTTTTGTTTGAGTTTTATACTTGCTTTTTGGACGGTTACTATCAGAGTATTTAGGGTTGCTAATATCGAAAGACTTGGTGTATCCAGGGTATGGCAATGCTTGCAAAGTTGGTTCATAATAGATTCCTGACGAGTTGTACTGACTATCTAATAGTAGGGGATTTCTTTTAGACTTCTCCCTCGATTGAGGTGTTCGGAATTTTTTGGAGAAATGATTAAAATATAAATAAGGCAACTGATTCGAAATGAATTAGTTGCCTTGTATTTTGTAATTTACGGAATATCTCCGAAAAAACAGGCAGTAGGTTATCACCACTGTTTCTGTCTTTGTTTTTTTACTCTTCTTTTATTTAAGGGGAAATATTATAGTTTAGGTCCTTTGACACAACGAGTTGTGTATGCCATTTTCTTTGGTGTGCTATTGACATCGGTTTTACCTTCTCCGGGAGATATATCCAATCTATAACAATCATTAGTATTAATTGATTCATCTGTAAAATATTGACCATACGTTCCAGGCCAGTCTTCTGCCGTTGTTCCCGAGTTATTATTACGCCAGCCACCTAACGGTAAAAAAATACCGGTTGTGGCATTTAGGAACCACACACCATTCACTCCATTAGAGACCTTTTTTACATTATTGCATCTTCCCAATCTTTCTAATTCATTGCGTGTAGGCAGCCGCCAACCACTACCATAAGTTGTGGGATTTAGTCTGGCACATGGATCGATGTTGTTTCCATTATAGTCTTTTTTCCATTGGTAATAGTAGCCATATTCTTTGTTGGTTGCCCATACATAATTGTTGCTTGCACCGGTACTTTTTAAATTGCCGTCGGCAAATACCAATTTTGATAACTTTTGCTTATCATCATTGGTACATGCTTTTTTCGGATTGCTCAGATTGATGCTACCTGCCGGAACATTTATTCCGGGACTTCTCTTAAACTGGATTTTCATTGTATAGCTCATTCCCTCTTTCAATTGGACACTCTGAGTTGAAGCAATATCGATATTATCCGCATTATTAGCAATTAGATTTCCTACTGTCAGTTTGTTGAAGTGTACTGTTATTGTCCGGGAACTTGCGAAAGGAACCATGTGTATCGTAGTAGTCTGGTTAGTGTTTGGGTTGAATGAAGCTGTGTTGCTGGTATTAGCAGCCACTGCCGAACTGCCAATTACCCACGAGGTTGAATTACCTCCCTGCTTTACGTATACCCCTGTACACCCGCTGATGGTATTACTTGTGAAGCCGGTTACACTAATGCTTATTGTCAGTTTACACAGTTTCTGTTTGAATGTTACCGGAAGATTGTAATTAAGACTGTTCACATTGGCTATGTCTCCTGAATCATAAGTCATAAAGTCATTATTCATGTTGGGGATATCTATCTTGGTGGTATTATATGTATATGATGCGGGGATATCCCCCAATGCCGCAGTTGTATTGAATGAGTATCCGATGACCCGGATCGTTCCTGAGCGTGTGAGTAATTTTCCTTTCTTCAGTACAGGTGAAGAAGCACCATTTGAGGTATAGTCTGCAGCCGATTGGAACACATAGTTATTCCCTGACTTTCGGAACACGATCAGACGAAAGTAAACACCTGTAGACAGAGTGTTTGCACGGGTAGTTAGGGTGGAAGGAGTATTTTCTGTCAGTTCCATAGATGCGATTCTGGGGCCATTATATTCCGGAGATTCTTTTGTACGGGTACGGCTTAGAGTTTGTACTCCTGCCCATTCGGCAATCAGAGGAGCATTGTAACGAGGAGGCATGTCGTTTTCCGGAGTATAGGAATCGTACTCTCCATTTTCAGCCATACTGATTTTAATAGGGATTACAGTACCGGAATCATAACCTTTTTCCGGAAAAAATGGATACTTTTCTTCTTGCGTGCATCCGCTCAACCAAAGGCTGGATGCCGTCATTACTCCGATCCATAGGAGGTGTGTCCGCATAATCAAAAGTTTGTTCATTCTAAATTTATTTAATGAATAATCAGATCAAAATCTCTTGCCCGACTTATACATAAGGGTATAAGTCGGTAAAGACTGTTTGATACAACTTTTATTATGCGTAAGTTTGTGTATTCCAATCAGATATAACTGTCTTGAATACACAGGTGGTGTTTCAAAAGACGTTCGTCTTTTGAAACAGGATTCTTGCTCTCTGTACAAAATGCAAAGGGAATAGATAAATGACTGATAATTAAAACGATGCGAAAAGATTTGCACAAGTAAAAAAAGCATCTTATCTTTGTTGCATCAGACGAACGTCTTTTGAAACGTCTTGTGGCGAGTAATATGCTTATTGTTAATCTGTTATAGATCATGATCTGGATTCTTCATTCTTTGCTATTTTGATTCTGTTTTTAATAAAAAAGGGGACAAAGTCCCCCTCGACTTTGCCCCTTCCCAATCTTTTCCCCGCAACTAATACGAAGAAAACCCACTAATTAAAATTTATACCTTTGTGTGTCAGAAATTTCTTCCGGTGTCCCACCACAGGCGAGTGCCGCAGTTGTCGATTCCGCCCAATGCATTTACCAATTGGGTATATTGCTCGGGATTGGTCGTTTTGATACCTACGAAGAAGTTCAGTCGACGTGGTCCGAGGTTGGTATCTACCGTACCTTCACTTTGGTTGACCAATACAGGGAACAGTCTCGGATAGCCTGTACGACGTTGTTCTGCCCAAGCTTCTCCTCCTTCAGGGAACATGGCAAGCCATTTCTGTGTAATGATGCGTCCCAGCTTGTCTTCATTGCCGGCGGCATCGTCCCATTTGGGGGTCAGTGTGTTGACTGCTTTCACATTATTGGCTGCTTTGAAAGCGTCTACATAGTCGGATGGCTTTCTATCACTCTCCAGATATGCTTCGGCACCGGCAGCACCCCATTGTGCAAATGATGCTTTTACGCCTTTTTCATAGCAATCCTTCACCGATTCGCTGCTCCAGCCTCGCAGAGCTGCTTCGGCACGTAGGAACCATACTTCGGCAGGAGTCATCAGTACGGCGTCTGTCTGTTGGGTAATGGTACTTTTTGAATGTCCGTTGTAGTTTTTATGACTAAAGCCTGTTCCTTGGCGGATACCTTTGTAAGTACCTTTATAGTCGATAAGGCTTGTTGCATCAGAGCCGGTTGCTTTATCAAAATACTTTTCCATGCGGGGATCTTCGTAACCCACTAATAGAGACTCCATGTTGGCGTTCATAAACACTTCGCCCCATGCTTTATTGATTTCTCCGAAAGGATTAGTATAACCTGATGAAGTAGAAACGGCTACGACTTCATCATTGCCTTCCAGCAATCCTTCTTCATCCGTAAGTGCTTTTTGGGCTTCTGCCACAGCCAGCTTAGAGTCTGCCATGGCAATACGGACAGCCAGGCGCAGACGGAGAGAATTTGCGAACCGTATCCATTCGCTGAATGTGCGTTTTCCCTGCGGCATCAGGATATCGAATTTTGCAAAACTCTCAATGTCCGGATTGGCTTTCTGATATTCACGTATCTTGGCAATACCTGTATCCAGGTCATTGAAGAAAGCTTTGTATGCTTCTTGTTGCGTATCGGGTGTAGAACCCGTTTTTGATCCGAACTGAGTATTATAGACGATCGGTCCATACAGGTCGGATAAGCGGTGCATTAATTCCACTTTCAGTATCTTGGTAATACCGAAGAACCCTATATTGTCTTTTTCATTAATAGTCTCTGATTTCTGTACTTCCGGCATAATGTATCCATAGGTATTATCCCATGTAGAACCGTTCCAGCCGTCCATCATGTAGTAAGTGCTGTTGTTCTTTCCTTCGTTGAAGGGATTGAAGTCATGCACATATCCCGAGAATAGATCTGCCCCCAGGTTTTGCATGGTCTGAAAAGGCCAGTTCTTGCCGCTTCCCCAGTCGTAGTTGAAGTAGATTCCTTGCTGAATGATTCCCAAAGGGATGCCATAATAATTGAAATCCTGTTTTTTACTATCATTATCGAATCCTGCTTCGTTGGTGTTGAACGACTCAAAAGAATCAGTACAAGCTGAAAATCCGATCAATCCTCCTAAGAGTATGCCTGCTATATATTTGATATTGTTTTTCATGATGAATCTCTTTTAGAATGTGAACTTAATATTGAAACCTAAGCTACGGGTGGTCGGCATGCCGAATACGTCAATACCCTGATTATCGTTACCTGTCGAAAGAACGGCATCCGGATCGAACGGAGCTTTCTTTGAGATGAAGAACAGGTTGCGGGCTACAAATGACAACTGGACATCTTTAAATGCACCGCCGGCTTTAGCCAACCAGCTTTGAGGGAGTGAGTAGCCCAAAGAGAGTTCGCGGAGGCGAATATTGGTAGCGTCGTACATATAGTACTCCGTACATCCGTCACGTCCACTGACTGCGGTGTAGAATTTTCTCGGCTTCACTTGTGTTCCGTCAATATTGATATATCCTGCATCTCGGGCTTTACCGCTGTTCAGGCTGACACCTCTTTGGTCGAGTTCGGCCTGAGTCTGTGAGAGTACATCGCCACCAAAACGCCCGTCGATCAAGAAGTAGAGTGAGAACCCTTTGTAAGTGAATGTATTGCTCCATCCTAACATAAAGTCCGGATTACAGTTGCCTACTTTTTCTGTATTGCCGCCACCGATAACGTTCGGGATCTTGTCTCCGTCTTTATCTGTAGTAAATGCCACTCTGCCATTTTCGTCACGTTCGAATGCTTTACCGTAAATGTCGCCGAATGAACCTCCTTCTACCAGACGCATGGAGTAAGAAGAAGAGAAGCTTTCGTCACCATAAACGAATGTCTTGAGATCAGGATGAAGCTTGATAATCTTGTTTTTGTTGGTGGAGAAGTTGAATTGGGTTTTCCAACGGAAAGCATCGTTCATTACCGGAGTAGCTCCAAGAGTGATTTCAACACCTTCGTTTTGTATATTACCGGCATTTACCATGTAGTATTTATAGTCGGCACCTGCTGATGAAGGCAATGTGAATAACTGATTTTTGGTATTGGTGCGGTAATAAGTAATATCGAAATCGAGCCGGTAATTGAAGAATCTCCATTCGGTACCTATTTCATAAGAAGTACTCATTTCCGGTTTCAGATCGTTGAAGGGGGCTTTGGAGTAAGTCACGATGGCACCACCTGCTCCGATGATATCATTGCTGCCAGGGATCGTGTTGCTGATGAACAATGGAAGGTCATTGCCAACTTTAGACCAAGAGCCTCTGATCTTACCGAAAGAAATCCATTCGGGAAGTTTCACTGTATTGTTCAGTACCCATGACAGACCTACCGAGGGATAGAAGAAACTGCTGTGCTTGGTATAGGCCAGTGTCGACGACCAATCGTTACGTGCGGTAACATCCAGGTACAGACTCTCTTTCCAACCCAACTGAGCGGTTCCGAACAAAGACTGCAACACTCGCTTCTGATTCATTTGTTCGTCGATGTAGGCAGCCTGTGTCATTTTAATGTTGGCTACCGTAAATACATTCGGATAGTACAGGGAAGCTGTTTTAGAATCCAGTCTCAGGGAGTTTACGTTTGTACTGTTGATACTGCCGCCGATGGCTCCGTTCAATGAAAAGTCATTCCATTTTTTGTTTACCATAGCCATGACGTCGCCGTAATACAATGTTTCAGTATGATTCAGGTCGATGTAACGTCCGTTTTGCCCCGCTAAGGCAGGAGCGGTAGAGGCATACATGCGCTGTTGATACTGGTCGTGTGTGTAGTCGGCTGTACCGCGTGCCTGGATATTCAGCCAGTCGGTAATTTTTACGTTGGCTGTTAGTGAAGCGATCGCACGTGTGCGTTTATCATTACTGTTGATGCGGTTGGTGATCCAGTAGGGATTTTGTTCCATGTCCTGATAAGAAGTATACCAATTCTGTACGTTCATGTTACGGGCAGGATCGAAGACTTCGAAATTATTCTTGTATTCGGATAAATCTTCACCTCTCGGGAAACCGTAGAGACCTACCAACGGATTCATATAATAGCCACCGGAGGTGGGACGGTTTTTGATAGTTTGTGTCATCAGGTTCACGTTGGCATCCAGCTTCAGGTAATCATTAAAGAAGTTAGCCGTTTCGCGGAAGTTGAGGTTGTGTTTTTGCATCTTATTTTTCTCAACGATACCTTTGGCTGTAGTATTGGCATAAGAGAAATAAGTTTGCATCTTTTCGCTGCCGTTCATAAAAGATACGGAGTTGATGGCTGTTACACCATTCTGAAAGAAATTATCGGCGTTATTATAATCTTTCAGTGTTTGATTCTTTCCCCAACTGTTTTTGGCTTCAGGGTCCATGGCGTAATTGTTCTGGAATTCGGGCAAACAAATGGCGTGGTCTACAGTCAGATTAGAAGAGAAAGTGATTTTTTGAATACCGGCTTTGCCTTTCTTTGTGGTAATTAAGATCACACCGTTGGCAGCCTGTGAGCCATAGAGAGCTGCTGCAGAGGCTCCTTTCAGGATACTCATACTTTCAATATCGTCCGGGTTTAAGTTTGAGATACCGTCACCGCCATCACGGTTACCTGCGTCGGCTGTACCACCAATAGCTGTGGAAGCTTGTTCATTGCTACTGTTCAGCATCGGTACACCATCGATAACATACAGAGGCTGGTTGTTTCCACTGATCGAACGGCTACCGCGAATGGAAACTTTGGCCGAACCACCCAGTCCGGATGAACTTTTAGTGATTTGTACACCTGCTGTTTTACCGGCAAGGGCATTAATCATATTCGGATCTTTGGCACGGGTCAATTCGTCACCGCCCACTTGTTGGGTTGAGTAAGTCAAGGAAGCTTCTTTCTTCTTGATACCCATAGCGGTTACCACTACCTGTTCCAGTGCCATGGCTTCCTCTTGCATTTTAACGTTGAAACTCTGCCGTCCGTTCACCTGGATATTTTGTGGCTGATAACCGATATAGGTGATTGCAAGAGTGGCGTTACTGGGTACATTGAGGGTGAAATTACCCTCCATATCGGTGATACAGCCATTGGTAGTACCTTTCTCGAGTACATTGGCACCTATGATGGGGTCACCATTCTGATCAGTAACAACTCCTTTTACGGTTACTCTGTCCTGTTGTGCAGTTATGGCATTATCATTGTTTCTGGTCAGAACAATGTTGTTACCTTCCATCACATATTTAATGTTGGTACCTTTGAATGCTTGGTCGAGAACTTCGGATACAGCTTTGTTATCGGCTTGCACGTTCACCCTGCGTCTGGTGTCTACGTTTTTTTTATTGTAGACGAACAGGTACTCTGTCTGAGATTCGATTTTTGATAGTAATTCGCTTACTTTCAGGCTAGAACGCGGTATGCTTATTTTAGTGCTTTGAGAGTATCCATTCTCACTGTAAGCTTGGAATGCTACGAAAAAGAGAAGGAATAAAGTGATCTTCATGGCTAACAATATTTGTTTTGAAACAAAATTTTTTAGGCATAAATGCCTCGGCAAAGAAATTTTTCTCATATCTTTGTAACGTGTTAAGTTAATAAATTGATTAAGGTCGATTTTTGACTGTTTCGAATCGGAAAGTATGGGGGTACTTTCCGATTCTCTTTTTTGAGAATAATGGACTTTCTTTTCTATTTTTTCATGCGTATCTGGTTTTTAATGGTTCGTACTAATTTAAGGTTTATATTGAGCTCTTTCCTTATTTCTATTCAATGATGATGCTGTCTTTCTCTTCGTTGATACTATAGGTGAACTTATGATCTTTCTGAATAACTTTCAGGATATGTTCTATGCCATCCTGTTCTTTAAACTTACCGGTACAACGGTAGTTGAGTATGTTCAGGTTTCTCACGCTGATGTTCACATTATAATATTTTTCCAGTTTGTTGAGCAGGCTGTTAAAGGGTGCATCATCAAAACAGTATAATCCCTCTTTCCATCTCAGATATTCGTACGAAGGCAAAGTGGTCTTTTTATATTTTCCATTGTACGATCCGAAAAATTCGTCTTTTGTCAACCGGGTAATTACCTGATCACTTCCTATCGGATAGATGTCGACAATTCCCTCAATTAAAGTCGTTTCAAATTCGTTGCTGCCTTTGTAGGCGCAGACGTTGAAATGGGTTCCTACCACTTTCACCCGATTAATCTCCGTATTGACGAAGAATGGTATTTTTTTATTCTTGGCTACTTCAAAATAGGCTTCTCCATCCAGCTCTACATTTCTTTCTTTACGACCGAAGTTGGATGCATAGGTTAAGGTCGATTTGGAGTTCAACCATACTTTGGTTCCATCCGCCAGTGTGATTTGTGCACGTTGTCCGGCAGGTACTGTTATGGTTTGTTGGCAGGCTGATTTTTCATACTGATAGTTCTTAAACAAGAATCCGAAACTGATGGCTACAATGACTACGGCGGCAATACGTGCACTCCACCTCAGCATAGGGATGATCCGGGCTTTTCTATCTTTCCGGTTCATCTGTTTTTCGTCTGTGAATAAGGCTATGTCATATAGCATGCGTTCTTTTTGAAATGCTTTCCGATTCTCGGGGGAGGCATCCACCCAATCCAGAATCAGCCTTTCTTCTTCTTCAGAAGTGGTTCCTTTAAAATACTTGTATAGCAGTTCCTGTTCCATAAAATGTTTTTAGTTTATGTATTGTCAGAGGCTTTATTTCCTCCTTCTGTATATATAACAGGATACCCTGGGACAACCCTAAAAGAAAATGAAGTTTTTTTTAAAAAAGTAGGGATATAAGATAATCTTTGAGTTCGAGACGCAACAGTTTCAATGCTTTGGTGATATGAAATTCTACACTTTTGATAGAAATGCCGAGTTGTTCGGCTATCTTCTTATTGGGAGCATTGTGATAACGGCTTAATATGAAAATGTGGCGGCTTTGTTCCGGCAGCTGTTCAAGTGTTTTATATACGATGCGTTGTATCTCAGTATCGAAAATTGTCGCAGGTTCGCATGCTTCCAAGGTGGAGATACGGAGATCGAGTTCACGTTGCTTATGTGTATTGATCGCCTCTTCAGCTTTCATACGCACTTGTTCGTGTTCAAGATAATTGAGTGATTTGTTTTTGATGATAGTAAGCAGCAATGCATGCAGGTTGGAATCTTTTTCCCATTTTTCGCGATTCTCCCACAGGCTGACCATTGCTTCCATCAGAATATCTTCGGCTGCGGCTTTATTTCGGGTGTATGAATAAGCAAACGACAGAAACTTCTTCTGGTTTTCTTGAAAGAACTGGCTGAATAAGTCCATGGTGTGAAGGCTGTTGTTGCTTGGCATGAATAGATTTTAAAGGTTAATTGGATTTTCTTATGACAAAGCAACATAAACTTTTCGTAATATCAAAATGAAAGAATGACTTTTATACTGATTGTCCATAAAAAAAATAACCTGACTATTAATAATAGCCAGGTTATCACTCTGTCAGTAAAGAGTATTGTTATTTATTTCTTTTCCGGACGTGGCAATAAAACTTTTCTTGAAAGTTTGAATTTACCTGTCTTCGGGTCAATATCGATCAATTTCACTTCGATCTCGTCACCCTCTTTAATGCCGGCTTCTTCTACAGTTTCAAGACGTTTCCAGTCAATCTCAGAGATATGGAGTAAACCGTCTTTTCCCGGAAGGAATTCAACAAATGCACCGTAAGGCATGATAGAGCGAACTTTACCTTTGTATACCTCACCTACTTCGGGAACAGCAACGATACCTTTAATCAAGCGGATTGCGTCATCAATCGATTTCTTGTTAGTTCCTGAGATCTCGATGCGACCCACGTTGTCGATTTCTTCGATAGTGATTGTTGCACCTGTTTCTTCCTGCATTCCCTGAATGATTTTTCCGCCCGGGCCGATTACAGCACCGATGAATTCTTTCGGAATAGTCATTGTTTCGATACGAGGAGCGTGATCTTTCAGCTCAGTACGTGGTTCGGAAATTGTTTCTTCTATTTTACCGAGTATGTGCATACGTCCTTCTTTTGCCTGATTTAAGGCGCGTTCCAGGATTTCGTAAGACAGACCGTCTACCTTAATATCCATCTGGGTAGCTGTGATACCGTCTTTAGTACCTGTCACTTTGAAGTCCATATCGCCCAAGTGGTCTTCGTCTCCAAGGATGTCAGATAACACTGCATATTTTTCTTCACCTGCGTTTTTAATCAATCCCATAGCGATACCCGATACAGGTTTTTTAATTTTCACACCGGCATCCATCAGGGCCAAAGTTCCGGCACATACGGTAGCCATCGATGAAGAACCGTTTGATTCAAGGATATCTGAAACGACACGTACTACATAAGGATAGTCTTCCGGAATCATTCTTTTCAATGCTCTGTGAGCCAGATTTCCATGTCCGATTTCACGACGTCCTACACCGCGTTGAGCCTTAGCCTCTCCTGTAGAGAAAGGAGGAAAGTTATAGTGTAATAGGAAGCGTTCTTTTCCGTGAGCGAGAACATCGTCGATGATTTTCTCATCCAGTTTAGTACCCAGAGTCACTGAAGTCAATGATTGAGTTTCACCACGAGTAAAGATAGCCGATCCGTGAGGTCCGGGTAGGTAACCTACTTCGCACCAAATCGGGCGGATTTCAGTTGTTTTACGTCCGTCCAGACGCTTTCCTTCATCAAGAATACAACGGCGCATCGCTTCTTTCTCTACGTCATGATAATAACGATCGATCAGAGCGCCTTTTTCTTCCAGTTCTTCTTCCGAGAACTGTGCTTTGAATTCGTCGCGGATTGCATCGAAAGCATCCTGGCGTTCATGTTTGTTTCTGTTGCCGGAAGCTGCGATAGCATATGATTTATCATAGCAGGCATCATGAACGGCTTTACGGAGTTCTTCGTCGTTTTCTTCGTGACAATATTCGCGTTTAACAGTCTTACCAACCATTTCAGTCAGTTCCATCTGTGCTTTGCAATGTACTTTGATGGCTTCGTGAGCTACTTTCATTGCTTCCAGTAGTTCGGCTTCCGACACTTCGCTCATTTCACCTTCTACCATCATGATGTTTTCATAAGTAGCGGCAACCATGATATCCATATCAGCTTGTTCAAGCTGATCGAAAGTCGGGTTGATAACGAATTTACCATCGATACGCGCAACACGTACTTCTGAAATTGGTCCGTTGAAAGGAATATCTGAAACAGCCAGTGCTGCGGAAGCAGCCAATCCGGCCAATGCATCAGGCATATCTACACCGTCTGCTGAGAAAAGGATGATGTTTACGTAAACTTCTGCGTGATAGTTATCGGGGAATAAAGGACGGAGAGCACGGTCTACTAAACGGCAAGTAAGGATCTCATAATCAGATGCTCTTCCTTCTCTTTTTGTAAAACCACCAGGAAAGCGGCCGAATGCTGCGAATTTTTCTTTATACTCTACCTGAAGCGGCATGAAATCTGTTCCGGGAACTGCATCTTTAGCGGCACAAACAGTAGCTAACAACATGGTGTTTCCCATGCGAAGCATCACAGAACCATCTGCCTGTTTTGCCAGCTTTCCCGTTTCGAGTGTGATGGTTCTGCCATCTCCCAACTCGATCGTCTTAACAATTGGGTTAATCATAAAAATTGTTTTATCTAATATCTTTCTTTCAAAATTCCCGCAAAGATATACATTTATTGCACTAATATCGTGAAAATGAGATAAAAAGTTAGCAGGAATTTGATTTTTTTCAATTTTGGAACGAAGAACGCGGCAAAATGCTTTGACTAATCTTGAAAAGAAGTATATTTGCAGCTTGAAAAATAACACGAATATTATGAAAAAAGTAACGTTAGTAGCTCTTGTGGCTCTTGTGGCTCTTGCTTTAAGTTCTTGTAATTCTGACCCTAAATTTAATGTAAAAGGAGATGTTTCGGGAGCAGATGGAAAAATGCTTTATCTGGAAGCTTCCGGACTTGAAGGAATTGTGCCTTTGGATTCTATAAAATTGAAAGGAGACGGTTCATTCAGTTTTAAACAATTGCGTCCCGAATCTCCTGAGTTTTATCGTTTACGGGTTGAAGATAAAGTAATTAATTTCTCGGTTGACTCAACAGAAACTGTTAGCATTCAAGCACCTTATACAGATTTCTCTACTGCTTATACAGTGGAAGGATCGGAGAACTCTGCAAAAATTAAAGAGCTGACTCTGAAACAGGTTCGTCTGCAAAAAGATGTAGATGCGTTGGTAAAGGCTGCACAGGCTCATCAATTGGGTAACGATGTTTTTGAAGACAGCTTGGCCGTACTACTGAAAAATTATAAAGATGATGTGAAAATCAATTATATCTTTGCGGCACCCAATACTGCTTCTGCTTATTTTGCACTATTTCAGAAATTAAACAATTATATGATCTTTGATCCGTTGAATAATAAGGATGATATTAAATGTTTTGGTGCAGTGGCTACCAGTCTGAACAATACTTATCCGCACGCGGTGCGTTCAAAGAATCTATATAATATAGTGATAAAAGGTATGAAGAATACCCGTACTCCACAACAGAAGACCATTGAGATACCGGAAGAAAAAATTGCAGAAACCGGTGTGATTGATATTGCTTTGAGAGATATGAAAGGTAATATCCGTAAGCTGACTGACTTGAAAGGTAAAGTGGTTCTGCTTGATTTTACTGTTTATCAAAGTGCGGTGGCAGCTCCTCATAACTTGATGCTGCGTGATTTATACAATAAGTATGCAAGTCAGGGTTTGGAGATTTATCAGGTTTCATTGGATGCCGACGAGCATTTTTGGAAAACATCAGCTGATAATCTGCCTTGGGTATGCGTGCGCGATGAGAATGGAATTTACTCAACCAATGCAGCTTTGTATGGCGTACAGAACCTGCCGGCTTTCTTCCTGATCAACCGAAACAATGAACTGAGGGCCCGTGGGGAGACGGTGAAAGATCTGGAAGGTACTATCAAGTCTATGCTTTAAGTTGTTATAAATTAGAAGATTTCGTTTAAATATGTTACATAGCATTGCTTTTTGCTTGACACATGTCATTTAAAAGGTTATCTTTGCGAAGAAATAATTGAAAAGAGGGTTCCAGCATGACTCATGTTGGAATTCTTTTTTGTTTTATATGACCGTTAAAAATAAAAGGAGGAAAACATCATGGCTTATATGTCAGAAGAAGGTTACAAGAAATTGATGGCGGAACTTAAAGAACTGGAAACAGTGGAACGCCCCAAAATTTCTGCGGCTATAGCTGAGGCGCGCGATAAAGGTGATTTATCGGAGAACGCCGAATACGATGCTGCGAAGGAAGCTCAGGGTATGCTTGAAATGAAAATCAACAAACTCAAAGCTGTTATAGCAGATGCTAAGATTATTGATGAATCGAAACTGAAAACAGATTCAGTACAGATTCTGAATAAAGTAGAATTGAAGAATACCAAGAATGGTATGAAAATGACTTATACCATCGTTTCAGAAAGCGAGGCAAATCTGAAAGAAGGAAAGATTTCCGTTAGCACACCGATTGCTCAGGGATTACTTGGCAAAAAGGTAGGTGATGTTGCTGAGATCCAAGTTCCACAGGGTAAAATCAGTCTTGAAGTAGTAAACATTTCGTTTTAACATGAGGGCAGGTCCATATTCGGGCTTGCCCTATTTTATATATTAGGATTATGGCAACAATATTCAGTAGAATCATAGCGGGTGAAATTCCATGCTATAAGGTAGCTGAAAACGAAAAGTTTTTTGCTTTCCTTGATATCAATCCGTTGGTGAAGGGACATACTTTGGTTGTTCCTAAACAGGAAGTTGATTATATCTTTGATTTGAGTGATGAAGATCTGGCTGCAATGCACGTTTTTGCCAAAAAAATAGCCCGTGCTATTGAAAAAGCTTTTCCTTGTAAAAAAGTGGGTGAAGCAGTGATCGGACTTGAGGTTCCACATGCTCATATTCATTTGATTCCTATTCAAAAAGAATCGGATATGCTTTTCTCTAATCCAAAATTGAAACTGGCAGACGATGAGTTTGTTTCTATTGCCAAGGCTATTAGTTCTGCTTACGAAACAGCCAAATAAAATTCTTCCTTCATTAAATAATAGTAAAGGGGCTGAACGGCAACGTTCAGCCCCTTTTTCTTATTAACTTCGTGGCACTTATAAAGTTAACTTCGTAATTATAGGAAGTTAACTTCTTAGCTGTAATAAGTTAACTTCGTATACTTAGGAAATTAACTTCGTACAGTACTAAATATAATCTTCTCCTAATTTCATTTGAGCGTCATTCACATACTTGCGTATGGCATGTTCTTCGTCCTTTTTGCAGATCAGTAATACATTATCTGATTCGGCAACCAAAAAACCTTCCAGACCTTCTATCACTGCAAGTTTACCTTTGGGTAATACAACGATATTGTCATTGCTGTTGTAAATCAATGAGTCGCATTTTAGAGTTACATTTCTTTGTTCGTCTTTAGGTGATAAATCATATAATGATCCCCAGGTTCCAAGGTCTGACCATCCGAAGTCTCCTAAAGAGACATATACATTATCAGCCTTTTCCATAATCCCGAAGTCTATCGAAACGTTAGGGCATGCCGGGAAGTTTTCTTCGATAAAGTCTTTTTCTTCAGGTGTACCATAAATCTCTCTTCCGGGAGCCAGCTTAGATGCTAATTCCGGTAGAAGAGTTTCTCCTGCTTTAATGATTGTATTGACATTCCACATGAAAAGGCCTGAATTCCAATAGAACTCTCCACTTTCAACAAAAACCTTAGCAAGTTCCAGTTCCGGTTTTTCAGTAAATGTCTTTACTTTGTAGAAGTTGTCTCCTTCCTGCTCTGCTATTTGGATATATCCGTATCCGGTTTCCGGACGATTGGGCTTTATACCTAAAGTGAGAAGTTTATCAGATTTTGATACAAAGTCCAGTCCTTTCTCTATAGCGGCTAAAAATTCTCCCTCTTTTAAGATCAGATGATCGGAAGGGGCAACTACGATGTTGGCATTTGGATTTAAAGCACGTATATGATATGATGCCCATGCAATGCACGGAGCCGTATTTCTTCTTGCCGGTTCCAGCAAGATTTGTTTTGGATCTAATTCCGGAAGTTGTTCTTTTACCAAGTCTGCGTATATCGCATTGGTTACGATAAGTATGTTCTCCGTAGGAATAATTTTGTTGAATCGGTCGAAAGTCTGTTGCAACAGTGAACGACCTGTTCCAAAGAAATCCAGAAACTGTTTAGGCATTGTCTTGCGGCTAAACGGCCAGAAACGACTGCCGATACCTCCGCCCATAATGACACAATAATTATCTTTGCTTGTCATGATATTGACTGTTTTAAATGTTTCTGCTAAAATACGGTTTATTCTCTGAAAATAGAAGTGTTTATGCGATCTTTTATTCTTTTTTTCTCCTTTTTTTTATAAAACTCTTGCAAGTTCAAAAAAAAGCCGTATCTTTGCACCGCATTTGAAACCAATGCCCAGATGGCGGAATCGGTAGACGCGCTGGTCTCAAACACCAGTGGATTCACTTCCATCCCGGTTCGACCCCGGGTCTGGGTACTGAAGCGGAGAAAGTTGAAAAACTCTCTCCGCTTTTCTTTTCTACTCCCCGTAACTCGTTGGTTTGCTGATAGATTAATGTGTACTTTGGTCGTTTGCAGGTCTTTATATTTAGAATTAATCAACTTGTTCTCTTGATTTTTCTTCTCTTGGACATTTTATTATAGGTGTATATTTAAGTATTTTGCTAATTTGTATTGTTATTGGAGTTGGTTTGTAATTGAACTTCACGTTCTGACTGGGCAAGATATTGTTGGGGATAGATTGTTAACTGTAACTTGCTTTGATAATTCAATGAAATAATGAAGTCTTCTATATCCCAGCATCTTCCTTCCCATTTTCCTAGAATATAGTGACTTTGGCTGTGATTTTGGATACTCTACATATAATAGTGGATGGAGTTGTTTTGTAATTAGTAAATACGGAAAACAATACATAGCTGAAAAGGACAAATGTATGAATGGTCCTTTCAATTTGTTTAAAGTATTAGAATTACCACAACATTAATTTTAAGCGTAATACAAATACCCTTTTTGCTAGAAGGATGGATTTCGTATTTGCTAAATTTAGTAGTGAAGTTTTTATCCAACATAATATTTGAAAGAATTTCTATTTTCTTCTCGAAAAAACAAGGTTGTGCTTAAGATAAGTTAAACTTATTTGTATCGATATCGCAAAATAAAAGTTGGCGAAAGAGAAAGAAGACTTTTCGCCAACTTTTATTTGAGTACCTATTTTTTGTTGTTTTCTTTATAGTGAGCAAATCCAATAGGTCTACGTTCTGTTTGTTTATTAACATGCTTTTGTTTCTCTGCTAACTGTGACAATGCTAAGTAAATATCGTCAAGCTCTTTTCGGGTATCTTCGCTAAGGTCATTGACTGCTGCTATTGTGTCTTCGTTGCCTTCTTCCAACATTTTCATGCGTTGTTTTAGTTCTTCGATTTCCTTAGTTGTGCTATTTAAGGAAGACAAGTATTGACGTACTGTAACGAAAGCACGCATGATAGATATGTTTATTTCGATGGCAGATTCGCTGTTTAGTACAGATGAAAGCATAGCAACGCCTTGCTCAGTAAAAGCGAAAGGCATATATCGTGTACCACCTCTTTTGTTTGAGGACGCAATTTGCGACCTCAAACTTTCAAACTCTTCTTTTGTTAATTCGAACATGAAATCGCTGGGGAAGCGTTTGAGGTTTCTTCTTACTGCTTCTTTTAGTCGTTTGGTTTCACTCCCATAAAGTTCAGCTAAATCAAAGTCAAGCATTACCTTTTGACCTCTGACTTCGTATATTTTATTCTGAATAACCTGTAATTCCATAATTTATAAGCTGTTTATATAAGGAACTATTCAATCTTTAGTATAAGAGAACGCCTATTTTTAAGCATTATGAATTTGGCACACAGCGTGTGCCGAATCTTGCTTTTCTAATTCGGCGGATGGTATCCGCCAATTTGGGTGTAGTAAATTTGGCGGTTGCCGACCGCCAAATCTCTAAGCCAAGCATATCATAGTCTAATATTGGCATGATTAACTAACGATTCAAAGTTCATATTTTTACTATTTGTGCAAAGTTACTGTTTTTATTCTCAAAGCTTTAACTCGGGCAAACTATTAATTGCCTCTTCCTTCAACTTATCCACTGCACGGGTGTATTTCTTCGTATGCTTCAACCCGCTATGTCCGAGCAAACCGGCTATTGTTTTAATATTAGCACCATTGTTAAGGATATTCACTGCAAATGAGTGACGGGCACAATGCCAGCTAATGTGCTTATCAATTCCTGCCCTCTTTACCCAACGTCTTAATGATTTGGAGCAACTTTCATAAGTCGGCAGGTCAAAAATAAGAACATCTTTGTTCCCATTCGCAGGAGCTTCACCGATGATAGAGAGTAAACCATCATTCAAAGGAATGACTACGCCACTGGCAGAAGAATGCCCTTTGGTCTTATTCTGTTCAAACTTCAATAGCTTGTTTGAGTAGTCTACATTCTTATAAGTAAGGTCTTTCACATCACAGAAGCGTAAACCGAAATACAGGCAGAAGATAAAGGCACGTCTTACCATCGGGTTCTCATTCTCATAGTGGCAGTTGATAAGAGACTGAATTTCTTCCAGTGAAAGCACATCTTTCCGTAACATTGGGTCGTCTACCTTGCAAATTACTTCTTTGCACGGGTCTTTTAGTATCACATCGTGTTCGATGGCATAGCGTATCACTTTCTTGAAACGCTGATAGATACTTTTCGCTCCTTCGCCAACACTACGGGATTGCAGGTAGTCCACAAACTGTACTATCATATCCTTTGTGATAAATTTAGGTTTGATGTTACATTCATAAAGAGGGTATTGCTCTTTCAGGAAGTCTTTGAAACGGCTAAGTGCAATTTGCACCATGCGCAATCTTTCTTTGTATAGCTATCTATGTAGGCTTGGAAGTAATCAAGAAAGTTGATGGTACAATCTTTCTTTAGGCGGTATCCCAACATACTTTCTTTAAACTCTTGTTCACGTTCGGCACGTATCTTTGTGGCAAGCCCCAGTGTTTCCTTATTTTGTTGACGTTCGGCAGGAGTACGGGGCTTATCCATAAGATATAGATTCAGGTTCTCTTTTCGCCTGTTGTGCTTCACCGAAAACTTGGGTTTGCCTTGCATTTTGCCATCTTCATAATATACCTGATTGCCATTTGCATCTAAAACGGGCTTCTCTTCTCTACCTAAATAATACTCTAAGTACAGGCTGATTCTACCATCCGAGAGCTTATTTTGCTCTAACTTGGGGTTTTCTTTCGTTTTATTCTCTATCTTTGCCATACGCTACTGGTTTTATCCCGATTTGGGTACATAATCGGTAAAAAGTGCTAAGTGATTGATTTTCTTTTGTTTTCCGATGTTGCAAAGGTGCGAAAGAAAATGAGAATTCAAAGTGTACTAAGTAACAAAATAAGGGTGTAAAATGGCAAAAATGGAAAATATAAATCGTCTGATAATCAGTTGGTTATTTTCTCTTATTTTCCTATGATTTCTATAGTTTGTACCGGGTCTAGGTACGAAGAAAAAAGATAAGTATTGAATAGTCAATTACTTAGCTTTTTCTTTTATCTGAATTTTCCTCATATTTTCCCCACACGTGCAAAAAATACGATATTAAATGAATGTTTTTCTTTGGCTGAACATAGTAAATACACTACCTTTGAAAAGAATAAAGCCTATTAAATAAAAAGCAATGGAACAAGGCGTTTGGCAAGAGATAGAACAGTTATACCAAAAGTTTCAGAAACTTGGTATCAATGAAGCGGTGGACTATGATAAGTACTACCTGTTTCTCTTATTACCCATTCCACAGCCATTGAAGGCTCAACGCTTACGGAACTTGATACGCAGCTTCTTTTTGACGAGGGAGTAACAGCGAAAGGGAAACCGCTTGTGCATCATCTGATGAATGAGGATTTGAAGCAAGCGTATGAACTTGCCAAAACCGAATCCAGTAGCCTTGTACAGATAACTCCTGCCTTGCTACAAAGGTTGAATGCAACACTGATGCGCACTACAGGCAGTGTACGCAGTGTAATGGGCGGTTCTTTCGATTCTTCGAATGGGGATTTTCCTCTATGTGGTGTTACGGCTGGTGTCGGTGGACATTCTTATATGAACTATCTGAAAGTTCCTGCTAAGGTAGATGAACTTTGCGCTATACTGCAAGCGAAGCAGAAGACAGTGGGGACACTTCGGGAACAATATGAACTGAGTTTCAATGCCCACCTGAATTTAGTAACCATACAGCCGTGGGTGGATGGTAATGGCAGAATGGCTCGGTTGCTGATGAACTACATCCAATTTTGCTATCACCTTTTCCCGACGAAGATATTTAAAGAGGATAGAGAAGAATATATCCTTTCCCTACGCCAATGTCAGGATGAAGAAACCAATCAGGTTTTCTTGGACTTTATGGCAAGGCAATTAAAGAAATCCCTCTCTTTGGAGATTGAACATTTCAATGCTTCACAAAAGAGACGGTTCAGTTTTATGTTTTAGAGGTCTGAGAGCCTATCTTTCCGCAATAAACGCTGAAAATTAGTAATTGGCAAATAAACACCCAGTTTTATACCCAATAATGTAAAGCCGGGTGTTTTTGTACTATTTAACCAAATTCCTAAATTCTTCTTTTAGCAATTCAAAATAATGGCAATCTGTAAATACTCCATTCTTGAAACAGGCATTACGATGTATGCCACATTTACGAAAACCTATTTTCTCTAATACTCTCATCGATGCTATGTTGCCAGCATAAACATTTGCACAAATGCGCATCACATCTGTATGATGAAAATAGCTGCTAATAGCCAGTGCTAACATTTGGGTCATAATCCCTTTACCCCAATATGGTTCAGCAAGCCAATAACCTAATTCTGCATTGTAGCGCTCTACATCTATACCACGAGCAAAACTTATATTACCAGCCGCTTCCTGATTTACTTCGATACAATAATTATTTTGTTCGTTTTGACTTGAAACGGACAGGATGAATTGTTGCGCATCGTTTTCAGAATAAGGATATGGTAGGCTATCACGGCAATTATCCCATATCTTTTTATTATTAAGATATTTAGCTAAAGTGGAAAAATCGTCTTTAGACCAACTTCTTATTTTGTATTTATCCACATCCATTTCTTTATTCAATTCATTTACCATTATAAATTCGCTGTATGAAATAAATTACTTAGGAAATGTTTCTGCTATTTGTTTAGCAACACGTTTTATAGCACCTCTAATGTCTGCTGATACGCTGAATCCTAAGGTTGTATATGCGCCACGGCATGAAGCTATCGGGCGACCAGTGAGATAATCTATGAAATTTACAGTTACGACAGATTCTTCTTCTAAAATATCTACTCCATATTTTACCATAAGCAACTTTGATTGTTGATTCGGAGAAAGTTCGTCAATACGTATATCATTGACAAGTTTAAGACGGGAACTCTCTATGGCATCAAATAGTTGTATTTCATATTCCATCAGTTGAGCCGGAATATGATAAGTGTCGTTGTTGATAATTGAGGCATATTCATACCTCGACAAGTCCGCCTTTTGTGATATTACACTTTTAGAGGTTGTACAAGATGATGCTACTATACCAATTAAAAGGAGGAATGTGACTATTACTTTATTCATTTTTTTATTGTTTAGGTTCAACGTGTAGATAATACTTCTCTTGTGTCAGGTCATTGGGGTCAGTGGAGAGTTGATGCAACATCAGTATACGGGTAGTCTTGTTTTCCCAATACAATTCAGCTTTCACACCCTCTTCGGGCAGGCATTTGAACAGGTTCTCTTTTCCACCAGCATTTTGCCCTTCACCAATGTTATTCTCCATCAGTGTTTTGATGGCTTTTTGCGCTGCTGCCGGGAAGTCTGAATCCGAGAGTTGCTTATGGTTCACCGGGATTATTTTAGAAAAGGGGTTATAATCCTTTGCCACGATGTCATACACCTGATACTCATAATCTGTGTCCAGCAGGCAATAGGTTGTAAGGTTCTGTGGGCTCTGCAACACGATTGTCCCCCATTCAATCCCCAAGAAATCACGTTCGTACAGTCTCACAGCGAGTGAGGTCTCATATTCAACCTTTCCTTTGCGATAGCCTTTCAGGTAATTTTTGATGGTACCGCTTTTGAAGAAGTGCGAACTCCATTCCGTAGCAAGGTGTGTTTCCATCCCTCCCTCCGTTGTATTGCTTTCATAGACTCTGAACGTATGAGGGAAACCCTCGGCACTCCAAACAATAGAGTCGTAATATTGTGTAAACTCAGGAAAGCCCAGCGGGGTGTAATTGTCGTTTATATCCGTGATTCTGAACGTCACCAGATCGAGCGGTGCCGGGAATTGGGTGTCAAGGTGCATAAACGGAGTGAAGTATGCCTTTTTCATCTTGAACTTGGCTTCTTCGGGCAGAGGTTCCGGCTCTGGATCGGGTTGCCCTTCGTCCTTAAAGGTTCTAGACAAACAGATAATTGTACTTGCTGTTCTCTTTCCATCATTTGTCGAGATTGTAATCTCCTCGTATGCATCCGGGGCTTCCGAAACCTGACGGGGAAAATGAATCTTCAACTGATTGGCTTCTACCTTGAGCGTTGCCCATCCACAATCGTATGTGTAAGAACCGCCCGAAATAGGATTGAGCATATCGAAATTCTCGCAAGTCATCACGATATATCCCTCATTACCGTTTGCCTTGAAACATTCTTTAGGTATCCAACCTACGGTGCCACCTTCATACTCTACACTTTCCGGTGTCAGAATCTCATACGTCCAGAGCATCGGTCCACCGGGTAAAATATCATCCTTGTTGCAAGCCGTAAAAAGCAAGCAAACAAGCGTCATAAATGGCATAAGCAATTTATTCATATTCGTAATAATCCCTATGGCTCTATTGGGCTATTAAATTTATAATGAAAGAACGTGAGCCACCTATGCCACGTCTAAGTGAAGTTCATAGGAAACCTTTGATGCAGATGTAACAAGAACGGTCCACGCTATATGCGTGAGAACCACTATGCTATCTCTTACATCAGTCTGAAAATTTCCTACGTTTTCACCTACAAGATAAACATAACGTTTCTTCTTTTCTCTAATGTCTTGGAAAGAGTTGCCTTTATCCGAATACAAAATTAGCTATTTAATTGATCTTTTGTATTATATAGAACGGAATTATAACTTGAATCCTCTACTTTTTCTGGGTTCTTCCGCAGACTGTCGTAAGCCAAAGTCTGCATTGCTGCCATATCCCTCGTCATTGATTTACAGCTTGATGTTGCCGTTTCCGTTTTGGATAATTGCCAATAAGTCTGTCATAGCCTTCTTAAAACTATCGGTTGTAAGGCTCCTCGTTCTGGCAGTGTTATAAACGAAAAGCCACTACCCCGATTAGGATAGTGGCGCAAATATATAATGAAAATAAATCGTAAAACAATGATATTCAGTTAGATAAATTTGTAAAATCCAAAAGCGAATTAAACGAGTTTTAATCGGATAGATAGGTTTTCAATTCTTCGATGGCATCATGGTCTTCGCCAACGTCTTTTATCAACTTTTTGCCGTTTCCAAGTGGCGAAATGAGATTTTTGTATGCTTTCTGAATACCTCTTTCATGAACGATTTCTTGTTTATTAAACTGGTTGTACAGGCATTTCTGAAAGTCTTGATGGGACACTGCCGCATGAAACGGTATTCCACTAATGCGATCAACAATCGTACTATATCTGTTTCTGTGGCATGGGTTTTCAATTGTGTGCCAATTTTTTCAATTAGAATGTCATGCCTTTCTATCAGAAGTTCGGGTAGCGTGCGTGGGTCGGCTCTGCGTCATGCGGTATAGGTCGCTCACTCGACAGCCTATCAGTGTTTGGAATATAAATATATCCCTCTGTATTGCCAGTTGCGGAGTGGCTGATAGGTCGGCATTGATAATTCTGTCCTTTTCTTCAAGTGTTATGTAATGAGGTGTACCGTATGTACATTCTTCTATCGGGAATTTGTCGAAAGGTCTGTTGTTCAAGCTCCGTCCGGATATCTTGCAAAATCCGTAATCGTGTTACACTTATCCGTAATTTGTATACGGTAGATTTTGTTGTAACGGCATACTTTTGCATAGTGAATGTAGAGTACTAAATATTATTAGAATTAGATCAAGGAGAAAGAGTTATGAATGACAGAAAGATTTTAGTAGCGTACTTCTCATGTAGCGGCGTAACTAAAGCTGTGGCAGAGAAATTGGCTGCAATTACTGGAGCAGATCTGTATGAAATTAAGCCGGAGGTTCCTTATACGGAGGCTGACCTGGACTGGAATGATAAGAAAAGCCGTAGTTCGGTGGAGATGAGAGATGCTCTCTCGCGTCCTGCCATTTCCGGTACGTTGTTTCATCCGGAAAAGTACGAAGTTCTGTTTGTAGGCTTTCCGGTCTGGTGGTATATTGCCCCTACTATAATTAATACATTTTTGGAAAGTTATGACTTTGCCGGTAAAATAGTTGTTCCGTTCGCTACATCGGGAGGCAGCGGCATAGGAAATTGTGAAAAGAATCTTCATAAAGCATATCCGGATATCGTGTGGAAAGATGGAAAACTTTTAAATGGACGGATAACGCGGGATCTGGTTACGGAATGGTTTGAAAAAATTAGGTTGTAAATTAAATGGAGGTATAAAAAATGTATATAGAAAATATTAATTTACCGAAAGATATAAAAAAATTGTCAGTTGAACAACTAAGTGTGCTGGCTGAGGAAGTAAGAACTGCGTTAATCAGGAAATTAAGTGAACACGGTGGTCATATCGGCCCGAATCTTGGTATGGTGGAAACTACAATTGCACTGCATTATGTTTTTAACTCTCCCATTGATAAAATAGTTTTTGACGTATCCCATCAGAGCTATGTTCATAAAATGCTTACCGGAAGAATGGCTGCATTTCTTGATCCGGCTAAATATGATGATGTCACCGGATATACTAATCCGGATGAAAGCGAGCATGATTTCTTTACGATAGGACACACCTCAACATCTGTTTCACTGGCAATGGGACTTGCAAAAGGACGTGATCTCATAGGTGGCAAAGAAAACATCATCGCTGTAATCGGTGACGGTTCGTTGAGTGGGGGAGAGGCTTTGGAAGGGCTCAACAATGCGGCAATGCTTGGCTCTAACATGATTATTATAGTCAATGACAATGATCAATCCATTGCTGAAAATCATGGAGGACTTTATAAAGGATTGAAAGAGCTTAGAGACACGAATGGGGAGAGTCCTGATAATATTTTTAAGGCTATGGGGCTGGAGTATTATTACCTTGGAGATGGGCATGACGTGTCAGCACTCATAAAATTATTTACGTCTGTCAAAGATATAGACCGTGCAGTAGTATTGCATATCCATACGATCAAAGGTAAGGGATTGAAATATGCAGAAGAAAATAAAGAATACTGGCATGCAGGAGGTCCTTTTCACATCGAAGACGGTTCTCCCAAAGGACCCGGATGGCCGGTGAATGAAACTGTCAGGGAGTCTGTTTTAGACTTGATTGAAAAGAGGTCGGATGTAGTTGCAATTACTGCGGGAACACCGTCTGTAATAGGATTTACGGAAGACTATCGGAAGCGTGCCGGCAAACAGTTTGTTGATGTAGGTATTGCGGAAGAACATGCTGTTGCAATGGCAAGTGGTATTGCCAGGAATGGAGGAACACCGATTTTTGGAGTTTTCAGTCCGTTCTTGCAGAGAACGTATGACCAACTTTCGTCAGACTTGTGTTTAAATAATAATCCGGCTGTAATCATGGTGTTTATGGCTTCAGTATATGGGATGAACAGTAATACTCATTTGGGGATCTATGATATTCCGATGATTTCACATATACCCAATCTGGTATATCTTGCTCCGACGAGCAAGGAGGAGTATCTTGCCATGTTTAAGTATGCCACTACACAGAAGGCGCATCCCATTGCTATCAGAATTCCAATGATGATGCCTGAGACGGGAATTGAGGATACCACGGATTACTCTTTACTAAATAAATATCAGGTCGTACGAAAAGGTTCAGGTGTTGCGATTATTGCACTTGGAGATTTCTTTGAACTGGGTGTACAAATTGCCGATAAATATAAAATCCTGACGGGTAATGATGTAACACTGATAAATCCTAAATTCATCACAGGTATTGATGAAGAACTGCTGGAGTGCTTAAAAACGGACCATAAACTTGTGCTTACTCTTGAAGACGGCATAGTGGAAGGAGGATTCGGGCAAACAATTGCAAGTTTTTATGGTTTATCGGATATGAAGGTTAAAAATTATGGAATAAAGAAATCATTCCCCACAGATTTTCGGCCTGAAGAACTGATGAGAGAGAATGGATTATCCGTAGAGCAAATAGTAGAGGATATAAAATCCGTATGCAGAGAGCACGTTATGTGAGAACACTCACAATCTGTGGAATAAGTAAAAAGGATGAAAATTCAGAATAAAAGAGATATTATGAAAAAGAATTTGGGTGCGACGCTGGCTTTATATCCAGCATAGGCTGTTGTCGTAGAAACAATGGAGGAGTTACGTGATGTAGTTCCTCCATTATTATCAGAAAAAGTTTCTAATTCTGTGAGAGTCTGTAATTATTCGGAGCCACTCCGGTAATTCTTTTAAATAAACGGCTAAAGTATCGTATATTGGGGTATCCCAGTTTTTCCGTAACTACACTTACCGTATTATTAGAGTCGAGCAGCATGCTTTTAGCCATTTCCAAACGTTTTGACTCGAAATATTCATCGATATTTTTTCCACTTTCAAATTTTAGCAGGTCATTGAAATAATGAGATGACAGTTGAAGTATTTTTGCACAGTATCCCAATGAAGGCGATGTATTGTATTTTAATTTTCCGGATAGAATATAATCTTTCAACAATACATCTGTTTTCTTCATAATCTTTTTGTTAGCTTCGCAACGTGTGATAAACTGACGTTCGTAGAAACGGTTGCAATGATCTAATAACAATTCTATGTACCGTGAAATCAGAATTTGGCTGTGGCAGTCTATCGCATGACGAAGTTCCTCTTCGATGTTGCATATGCATTCTACAGCCTTGGCCTTCTCCCGTTGAGATAGGTGGAGTGCCTCCTCCGGATTGTAAAAAAAGAAGGAGTAATCTTTTATATGTTCTCCCAAAGAGGTTTGAGAAATCAAGTCCGGATGAAATGCCAGCAGCCACCCTTTTGAGGGAAGTGCTTTGCTTTTGTTTATTTTGATAGATTCTCCCGGCGTGAGGAATACCAATGATGCATTGGAATAATCATAGTACTTGCGCCCATATAAAATATCATCAATCTCCCCTTCCATCATCAGGATGGTATAAAAATCAAATTTAATAATTTGCTGTTCCAGATTGCTCTTTGACAGGTCGATTACACTTACCAGCGGATGGAGTGTTTTGCAGCCCAGGCAGCAGTTGCATTGATGGACGGTCTCTATATTTAATATTCTTTCTTTCATAGGAGTCACTTATTTCCTGCGAAGATAGGATGTTCCGGCCAATATTGTTCTTCCTTGTCACTTATATCCGTAATCAAGGTTATGATATCTGTAATTTGTGTAAGAAGAGGTATGTCTTGCCATAATTTGCTATCATTGGGATAAAAGTGGAATGCTACGATAGATAGCTTTTGGAGTCTTTTCTGTTAATGAGGGTTAAATCTGCTTTTCTGAACAACTTAATAAACAATATTAGTAACACAGAGGTAAGTGACTGACATAGAAGTACCTTATTGCTAGATGATTATAAACTACTTACCTTTGTATCATCTCTCAAACACAGAAAAGGAGATCTTTTTAATACTATTATTGATTAATAAATAAAGGAGTTATGAAGAATTATCAAAAAATGAGCGTAGCACAAGATGCACGTGTAGAGTTGCATGACAGTCTTGCCCTGACGGGTGCCGAAGTATCTATCAATCATCTTCCGGCCGGTGCCGGAGTCCCTTTTGTTCATTCACATAAACAGAATGAAGAAATTTACGGCATCCTTTCGGGGAAGGGCTTTATCACTATTGATGGCGAAAAGATAGAATTGCAGGCTGGGGATTGGCTCCGTATTGCTCCGGATGGAAAACGTCAGATTTCTGCTGCATCTGACAGTCCTATCGGTTTTATTTGTATTCAGGTGAAAGCAGGCTCCTTGGAAGGTTATACCATGACTGATGGAGTCGTACAATAAAAAATAGTTGATAAAACCGGTAAAATGAAGGGCTGTGTCCATGATGAAGAGTCATGATGGCACAGCCTTTTTAGATATTTTACGGAGTATGGCTCCGAAACGTGAGCAACTGTAGGGATTGGATATAATGGAAGTCTATGGCAGTAGAGAAAATTCGGATATTAATATTTTTAGCTGTGGTAAGATCTTTAGGTAAAAACAAAAAATAGAAAGTAATTTTAGTAACTCTCCGGCTGGTTTCGTCCGGAAATTCTGTACATTTGTTGTGTCGGGCATAGATTGCGAGTATGTGGTATGTATAGGTGATCATTAATTTCTTATTAAACAGAAAGGAAAAAAAATATGGAAAATGTTATTCAGATACAATATTATCAATCGCCATGTGGGGAACTGATATTGGGGGCATATCGGGAAAAACTTTGCTTATGTGATTGGAAGATAGAAGAACGCAGGATCATCATCGACAGAAGAATACAAAAAGAGTTGCAAGCTTCTTATAAGGAGGGCATATCTGAAGTAATCACACGAACGATCGGTCAACTGGATGAATATTTTGCCGGACGAAGAACTACATTCGATATTCCTTTGCTTCTTGTAGGTACTGATTTTCAGAAAACTGTTTGGAATGAACTGTTGAACATTCCTTATGGAAAAACAATCTCTTATGCAGGATTGTCTCAAAAGTTGGGGAATCCTAAAGCTATCCGTGCCATAGCTTCCGCCAACGGAGCGAACCCTATCTCGATACTTGTTCCTTGTCATCGTGTGATCGGTAGTGACCGTAAATTAGTAGGGTATGGCGGTGGGCTGCCTGCTAAGAAGATCTTGCTTGACCTGGAGTCTTCCGATAGGTTATTCTAACTGTTCAGGCTTATGAACGACTGACCGCATTATTAATGAAAGGCAGTCTAAAAAAACTGATTAGAAGAGTAACTTAAGTTCTTTGGCAATTCTGCAAGCTTCAATGGAGTTCTTTACCTGAAGCTTTTCCAATATATTTTGTCGGTGTCGGCTGACGGTATTTTTTCATATAAATCTGGATTAGGCGCAAAGAAAAGCAAAGTTTAGCTTAAAAATAAGCAGGTCAGCATCTTAGTAGCAAAGCGGAAAGAAACATCCTCCGGCAAAAAAAGCCCCCAAAAGTAGGGTTAAGCCATAGTTTAGGTACTAAGTCATTACCTAACCCATGATACCCTACTATAATAGTAACCAGTTCTGTTTCACTATTTTGCGTAATTCTTCATAACTCGTGGTAACGGGAAAGTAATTACCTTTACAAACGAATATTTAGAGTTATGAAAACAAAGAGAAGCACCTTTAAAGTCCTGTTCTACGTGAAGAGAACAGCAGCGAGAGTAAGTGATGGCAAAGCCCCTGTGATGGCACGTATCACCATTGACGGCGATATTGCCACGTTCAGCGCAAAGCTGTTCGTTACCCCTTCTTTGTGGAACGCCGAAGCCGGAAAAGTAAACGGCAAGTCCGCCGAAGCCATAGAGATCAACCCGCAGTTGGAAGAGATCAAAGCCCGAATCAACAACCACTATTACCAGATACTCCGGGCGGACGATTTTGTCACTTCCGAGAAAGTGCGCAACGCCTTTTTAGGTATCGGCGTGATGGAGAACTGCATCCTGAAAGACTTTCAGACCATAAACAAGGAATTTGGCGACATGGTGGAGAAGAAACTTCGTGCGAAGTCCACCTATAACAAGTACCTGACCGTTTACAAGCACCTCGAAGCCTTCATGTGGGAGAAGAAGAAACGTACCGATATGGCTTACAAGGAACTGACGAAAGACTTCATAGACGATTTCGACAGCTACCTCCGCAACGAAAAGGGATTGAGCGCAAACACCCTCTGGATTTACACCATGCCCGTACTTAGCCTTACCGACAAGGCTTGGCGCAGGGGAATTATCCGCACCGACCCGTTCAGCGAGTACAAGCTCGAAATGGAAGAGACAGACCGGGGCTACCTCACGGAAGAAGAACTGCAAACCGTAGCCAATACCGTGTTTGTGGACAAACAGACAAACCTTGTCCGTGACATGTTCCTTTTCGGCTGCTTCACCGGGTTGAGTTACATAGATATAAAGACACTCACTTTCGACAAAATCCAGCGAATGGATTTCGACGGTGAGGAATGGATCATCACCCGCCGCACCAAGACCAAAGTATCGAGCAACGTCCCGCTGATGGAAATTGCCAAAGAACTGATCGAACGCTACAAAGGGCTTGCAAAGGATGATTTCGTGTTTCCCATGCCAAGCAACGGCACTTGTAACGACCATCTGAAAAGAATAGCCACGGCTTGCGGGATAAACAAGGAAGTCACCTTCCATCTTTCGAGGCATACCTTCGCTACGACGGTTTATATCTGCAACGGCGGTACGATTGAGGCACTTTCAAAGATACTCGGTCACAAGCATATCAGCACCACACAAATTTATGCGGTGGTAACGAACAAGATGGTCAGCTCCGATTTCCGTGCGATTTCCGCCAACCTTGCAACCATGCAGAAAAAAGTCCTTGACAAGAAACAGAAGAAGGTCAAGAAGCAGCAAACAGCCGCCTTGCGTGAAACCGCCTGATTTCTTCCAGCAAGGCAAAACGCGGCAAAGGCAGGAGTTCCGTTAGGGAGTTCCTGCCTTTGCTACATTTATCCATGTACCGCCTTCAAAAGTTAAGTAGGACTTTTCCCACGTTTGCTTTTTTGCTTCATCTGCACATAGTTTTCTTCCAGCATACGCAATATGTCCGATTGCCGATACAGCGTTTTGCCCGGCAACGCAATGAATGGGATAATCCTTTGCGCCCGGTAGTCCTGCAAAGTACGGGTAGTGATATGCAATATCCTGCACACGTCTTCCCCCGTCAGGTACACCTCGCCGTTCATTGCCGGACGGAAGTTCGCCGTCACGTTATCCACGTACTTCATGCTCCGTTCCAGAGCTTCAAAGTACGCCTGTACCTCTTCCGTGTCCTTTGTTATCACTTCCATCTTATTCTTCCCCTATCAGTTCCTTGCTCATTGCCGTTATAAACGCTTCCACATCTTCCAGCCTGTAATAAATCTTGTGATTAATCTGGCTGTATGCCAGCAGTCCGCCGTCACGGTACGTCTGCAACGTCCGCTTGCTCACGTTCAGCTTCTCGCATACGTCCGCATTATCCAGCCAGTTCATTTTCTCTGGCGGTCTGTACCGGGAACACAACTGCTGTACATGCTCACTGAACCGGTTGAACCTCTCTTTCATTTCCTCAAATGTTTTCTTCTCGATAGTCACTATTTCCATATCCATTAATTTACTGTTTCCCGCAAATATACAGACTATTGCAGGTGTGTCCGTACGTTTATGTACCGCTTGTCCGTATTTTGCTTTATGCTTGTAACTTTGTCGTGTCCCATGCGGTGCAAACCTAAGCAGACGGCAACATATTTTTTGCAGCCAGCATATTTTCCCCGTTTTTAATTGCCTGGTTCTCCGATAATCCATTCCTTTGCAGCAGAACAATACATTTAACTATGGAACAACCCGTTTTTGTAGCACAATACACCTTCCTTGCCGTTCCCGAAACCATCGAGGAAGAACGCCGCATTTTAGGCAAGGTCGCCCTCCGGTGCGAGTACGTGATTCGTTTCGAAGACGACGGCAAATTCTATTTCCTCCTCGAAACCCGTTCCGACTACAAGGCACAGTTCGCCTGTTACGGCTGGTACATCGTCAGCCAGACCGATTTCAACGAAAGGCTCACTATAGGCATGGGGTTGTACGAGAGCGGTCATTTGGCAGGTTTCATGTATTACTTGAAGTCCGACAGCGAGGACGAAGCCCGTTTGTGGAACAGCATACTTATCTTTACCTTCTTCAAGGACTTCCGCAAAGCCTTTTTCCCGTTGGATAACCGTTTTCAGGGTTTCTTCCGTCTGGACGGGAGCCTGTGCCTTTACCTGTATGATTATTGCCCCGTCCGTCGTAACGACAAGATTACGTTTGAAGGCAAGAAGATTTCCAACCTTATTTTCAAATTCAAGTCTGGGCAGGTAACAGACCTCTCCGTCAAACTCTTTTCCATCGCTATCAGCCGCATCCGTGTCATTCAGGAGAACAAGCACCGTGCTGTCCTGATACCTATTCCCGCATCCACCCGTGAAAAGAACCGCATCCGCTACCAAGAGTTTTGCCGCAAACTCTCGGTGGACATCGGAGTAACCGAGGGCTACGAAGCCATCACCCTGACCGTAGACCGTCCCCAACTCAAAGGCACGCACGGGCAGGACAAAACCGCCAACTTAGATTTCCATCCCGAATATTTTAAAGACAAATGCGTTCTGTTGCTCGACGATCTTTTAACAACTGGCGAGGGATTCTTACAGACACGCCGCAAGCTGATCGAATACGGGGCGAAATTCGTAATTGGTCTTTTCCTTGCCAAAACCATAGTTTTCGAGGACGAACAAAAATAGCTATTCTATTTTTGCAGTAATTTCATCTATTAGGTTCGTGATTTTCTCAATAGAATATTTTTCTATAAATCTTTTGTTTGCCGCTTCTATCTTTAATTTCCTGTTGATTAATTTTAGTTTCGGTAAATCTGATTGACAACATTTGCTCAAGTATTCTATTTCATTGCCGGAAGAGGTAAGTTTATAACGGAATAATAAGAAATGTAGGAAAGTATTTCGTGATTCATTTGATAATCCCAAAATACTTTTCGAAACTTTATCTACATCAGCCTCTTGAAATATCGAAGTATCTCTATAAAATATCTGTCTAACCGGAAGTACGTCATTAAGTGCCAAACTCAAACGTTCGCAAGTTTCATCTGTTAAATTTTCCAACATAATAGAAACTTTATTGGGGCATTTTTCAAATCTTTGCTCAAACAGCTTCTTAAAATACGCAATCAACTCATTCAAAATTTTGTTAGGACTAACATTACCATGGTTTCTTCCTATACCTGAATGTACTTTTGATTCGCAATTCAATAAATCCTCAATGCCGCTGATTCCTTCCATCAGCCTGTTTATAGAATGTTTACCTTGGGTAATGATGTCTTTTTCAGATATGGAAACAAGATTATCATTAGATAAGACCGATAGAACTGATATAATGATAAAAAGTTCTCTTAAATCTGTGCTTTTATCCTCCAAATAATATCGTACCGTTTCATTGTAATATTTTTCATATTCTTCATTATCTAATCTCCAATAGTCATATAGGCACTCCCAACTTTTCAAACTGGCATTTTCTGCAGCAAAATATTGTCGCAAATAAGTTGTATCAAAATATCCACTTTCCAAGTAACAAACAATTTCATTGATAAGAAAATCACTGAAAATATCCAATTTTTCACCTATTCCTATAAAGCGGTATTTGGACATGATTTTTTCACGCTCTTCGCTTTTTTCTTTATCGGCAAACATCCTGGATAAGCTATTGAATAAACTTCCAATCTGGATGTTTCCACTTTTATATTCACAATAAACAGCGACAAAGTTTGCCAATAACGATGTTATGATAAGTTTATATTTAGAAGATTTATGATAATGTTCGGGTAACGCCATGACTATTCTATGATAGTCGTTCAAGCATTGACGAAGTACTCTCAAGTTATTAAATTTAGAGGCATGGAATATTTTGATTATTAGCTCTTTATTTTCCAACAGAAGATTTCTGTTGTTAGTAGATATTTCATTAATGAAAAAATCGAGTGTCTCTTCTACGTTTACTATAATTTCGAAAGTTCGTCCGATAGTCTTTTCTTTGAAGTCTTTAAACTTCAAATTACCATCCTTATTCTCCTTTGCGGTAATTTTATCTTCATCACCAATGATGATAACCTTGCATTTACAGTGTTCTGAAAAGTAATTGATGTATCCTAACAAGGTTTCCAATTTTACATCACATCTTTCGAGGTCATCAAAAATCAAAATCTTATTCCCTTTTATCTCGATATTGTCCTCTTTCAATAATAGAATGGAATCCAGATTATAGGTTACACTTCCTTCATTTTTTCCATCACCATCCATATCGAGATCATACTTTAATGCGATTGTTGAAGCGACTTTTAGTATTTTCTTAGCAAGCTTCATTCCTTTGCTATATAACCACGGAGAAATTTCTTTATTGATTTGTTCTGTAATCTGCTGGATATTGGTCAAACCGTATAAAGAAACATAAATAGGTTGCCATTCTAACTTGTCTGCATCCTTGTTGTTCAACTGCTTCATCCATTGATGAATGAAGAATGTCTTACCACATCCCCAAGCTCCTCTTAGCATAATTGCATATTGTGGATTGGGTATTTCGACGTATTCATTTAAAAAGTTGATTATGTTTTTATTCATGGCTACATTAGTTACTGGTTTCAAAGTTACTGAAAAGAGCAATAAATCTGAATTAATTCTTGAAAAATAACAGTTTACTTCTCGTCCTTGTGCACTAAATAAATTGTCTGTAAATTATAATATCTTGTAGAAGTCAATATCTCTGTTTTTTTTAATGTATTTGTAGATGTTTTTGGGGGCGTTCCCGTAAACGGTCGGGCTTTCCGTTACAAGTCCTCGCCGAAGCTGTGGGCTTTCCCCTGCAATCCCTAACGTGTAAATGCACCTTTATCTACATTACATTCTTTTTTTTCATTTACTCCCGCCCACCCGTCAGCGGTATAGGTCTGTTCCAGCTTCCCGTACACCTTCAAGCACTCCGGTAGGCTCCATGCCCGAAAATGTACGCAAAGCCGGAAAGGACAAACGGAACACATTCGTCCGTGCTGCCACCTGGAGCTTCGCCTGCTATCGAAACTTTCCGTGCGCCATCCCGTCCGAATAAGTTCCCCTGATGTTTGTCCCGGCAGCCCCTTATTGTCTTACCCGTTTTTCCAACCGTTATTTTCCTCTTTTGGGGCTTTGCCATGACTAACAGGATAATCCTTTGTCTGCGGAACTTTCCACCCGTTTCCGCCACTACCTTCGCACGGCCATCCGCAAAAGCCGGATAGCTGATTGCTACGTCCGTTTACCGTAAACGGGACGAAAAGCACCTCTCCACCCCGCACAACCCATTGCCACGCAAGTATTTTTCTTTCTAACCCGATAAATCGGCAAAAGAAGAATACTTATGTGGCAAAGAGTTGTCTTTCCACCCCGCAATCACCAACCCGTATTTCTTTCTTTTCCGGAAACCTGAGTTCCCGGTTTTCATAACAGCACTTTCCCATCCTGTACTGATAAGTAATCTATCATTCATTCCATTTACTAAAGGGTTGAATTTTTCCCCTTAGGGCTGATTGGGAAAACATTGACGAAGGTAGGCGGGGGAGAAAGCAAATCCGCAAAAAATGCCAAATCTCCACCCTGCGGGTAGTATTTACCATTTTTTCAGATAATTGCAATTCTCCCTTTCCGCTTTCGATTATTGTCAATGTTCTTCCCAATCAGCCAAAGGGAAAAAAATTGGTTGGGGCGACAAGCGATGATAACAAAAACAAGTAGTAACAATTTTAAAGCGTAAAGTTATGGCAACGACAGCAAACAACACCATCGAGAAAATTTCTCCCGTGTTCACGGAGTTATTGGTAAAGAAAATCGAGTGCTTGAAAACGGATTGGCAAAAACCATGGATAACGAGCCTTAAACAAGGTCTGCCCCGTAACATCAGGGGGACGGTCTATAATGGCGGCAACGTCTTGATGTTATTGTTTTACACCGAGTTTATGAAATTCTCTTTGCCCGTGTTCCTCACGTTCAACCAAGCAAAGGAGGAAGAGGTGAATATCAACAAGGGTGCACGCTCGTTTCCCGTTTACTATTGGTTTAAGTTCGTGGTACACAAGGGAACCAAAAAGACTATCAAATACGAGGAATACCGCAAGCTGTCCGCAACCGAGCAGGAAAATTACAAGGTCATCCCGCAGATGAAGTATTACAACGTCTTCAATATCGAACAGACCAATTTTGCCGAGAAGTACCCCGAACGCTACGAGTGGATGAAGAGGAACGAGCAGCCCGACAACCATTCGGACGGGATGATATTCGATGCGCTGGACGAGTTGGTTTATACGCAGAATTGGTATTGCCCTATTAAAGTTAAGTATTCCGATAGTGCCTTTTATGTCCCGTCAGCCGATTATATCGTTTGCCCCGAAAAAGGGCAGTTTCCGCAGGGAGCGGAATATTACGGAACGCTCCTGCATGAAATGGCACACAGCACGGGAAGCCCCCAACGGTTGAACCGCACGTTCGGCAACTTTTTCGGTGATGCGCTCTACGCACGTGAGGAACTTGTTGCAGAACTCACATCCGCCCTTTGCGGTGCGTTCTTCGGCTATGCAGCCACACCGCAGGAAAACAACGCTGCCTATCTGAAACATTGGCTCACCAAGCTAAAGGAAGAGCCCGCCTTTTTGGTGGAGATATTGGGAGACGTGAACAAGGCTGCAAAGATGATAGCCGAACGGGTGACAGAACCGATAAACGAACCCACAGCAGCCTAAACGGGAAGCAAGAAACAAGAGTACAAACAACGGGCGGAGCAATCCGCCCCCAAAAACATAGGAAAATGAAAACACTATCAGAAAAGGAATTTAACGAGTTCAACGCAAAAGGATTATTCACGGACGAAGCAGAAAAGGCAAAGAAAGCCCTGTTTTCCGTCATGCAGGAGATAAGGAAGTATATACCCCAAGCGGAATACGGCTATCGTGTGATAGGCGGTGAATATCCCGAATTTTACGGTGTCCAAATCAAGTTCACACAAAACCGCATCCGCTTTCATGTGAGCAAGATATACAAGGAGAACAAATACAAGATAGCTGCCGATATGGAACACTTTACGAACGTAAACCGCTACGACATCGAGAGAGTAACCAATCAATATGAAAAGCCGTGCAATATCGGTACGTTCACCGCCAAGAAAGTGAACGACTGGATAAATTACTATACTTCGATATACAACCAAGTAGCGGAAGAAGATACGGAAAATGCGCAGAAAGTAGCGGAATTTCTCAAAGATATTGAAAATGAAACTATAAGGTGGGAGAAACAAGACCATTCAAAAGGAACGATTACCCGCAACGGTTTGCGCTTCACTTTCTACATAGAGGAAGGACACCTTTCGTATGAATTGTCCCTAAGTTATCGGGGAACGGCTGATTACAACACTTTCCGGCTGATAGCCGATAACCTATATATCCCGAAAGGAAACTATTAAACAACCACGGGCGGAGCAATCCGCCCGACAATACCCAAGAACATGAAAACGATACTCATTTCCAAACTGATTTACCGCCTAATCCTTTGGGCTGTGGTGGTTTACTTTCTCACCACCACCGCAGGGCAGTTTTTCGCTTTACTGTTTGACGTACTCCTGTTTTACTTCGTGGTACGGTTCATTCTCGCCCTTGTTTGGCGGTTGTTTGTCAGTATCGTGTTCGTTCTGATAATCATTCTTTTAATCTTTTAAAATACACCAATATGGAAGGAAAGAAATTCAAACATAAATATTTGTCATATCTCACCTGTGAAGTCGTGGCGGAAACCCGCAGAGGGTACAAGGTTTTAGAAACCCAAACATTCAGCGGACGGAAGAAGAAGCCCAAGACAAAGACCGCCTATTATTACAACGTTGATTTTGACAAACAGCGTGGAGTATGGGAAGAAATAACCAAGTAATAACATTCAAAAATATACCAATATGGAAACAAAGACATTCATCAAAAACGGAACAGCCGAAACAAAACTGTTTGGCGAGGAAACTTATAAACAATGCTGTTTGGGAGCATTCAGAGGAAAAATATATTTCGATTACAAATACCGCCATACCAACGGGCAGGAGTTCACAACCCTACGCAGGACGTTGATACAATGCCGTGCCGAGCGTGATTTTTGGTTAAGGGAAAAGACCGTTTCTTTTTCGGGACACAGAGCCGAAAGAATGACAAGGAACAGCCTCGACACACAAAAGCGATTGACAGATATAGGCTTCGACACCTATACAGCGATAACCGAACTTTGCAAACGTGACTACCATACATTTTTATCGGGCATGGCGAACGGCTTCGACCTTATCGCAGCCGAGGAAGTTTTGAACGCAAGAAAGGAATTTCCATACATTCAGCTAAAATGTGTACTTCCGTTCAAAGGACAGGCAGACCGATACACCCAAGCCGACAAGCAGCGTTATAACACTATTTTAGCCCAAGCGGACGAGGTGATAATATTACAGGATGAATATTCAGACCGCTGTTTCTTGCATCGCAATAACTACCTGTTGGATAATTCCGCCTATCTCGTAGTCTTTTACGACAGCACCCCGACGGGTGGAACAGCCTACACGTTACGCCAAGCAATGGAACGGAAAATAGAGTTCCAAAACGTATGTTACAACCGCAAATAAGGCTCACAAGGGCGGAGCATTCCGCCCGCTACTTTCTTTCGGTGAGCCGAAGCGGTGAAAGAAAGATAGCAAAGAAACCATTTTTATCAACAGAATTTTAATCAACTTAAAAAATAACAGAATTATGAAAGCAACAGTAAATCAATCAGCAGCAGAGAGAAACATCACATTGGTAGCATTGGCAAACATTCAGCCGAGCAGTTTTAACCCCCGCAAGCACTTCGATGAAGCGAACCTGTACGAACTTGCAGGGAGTATCAAGCAGCAGGGAGTTTTACAGCCTATCACCGTGCGCCCCATAGCGGAAACAGACCGCTACGAGATTGTTTTCGGTGAGCGCAGATACCGTGCTTCCGTCATGGCGGAAATGGAAGATATACCCGCCATTGTTTCGGAGCTCACGGACGAAGCAGCCGAAGAAATGGCGATAACAGAAAACTTGCAGCGCAAGGACGTGACACCTATCGAGGAAGCCAACGCCTACCAACGCATGATTGAAACAGGAAGGCACACCGTACAGACATTGGCGGTACTTTTCGGCAAGAACGAGAACTATATCCGTACCCGTCTGAAATTCACCGCCCTAATTCCCGAAATCGCCACCCTTTTGGAAACGGACGAACTGACTATCAGCGTGGCAACCGAGATTTGCCGGTACGGGGAGGATATACAAAAAGAGGTGTACGAGAAACATTTGCAGGACGGTAACGCATACAACGGTTGGCGGGGGCTGAAAGCTGCCGATGTTGCCAAGCGGATAGAGAGCAATTATACCACCGATTTACGGTATTACTCCTTTGACAAGACCGAGTGCGCCACATGCGCCCACAACACGAACAACCTGTTGTTGTTCTGTGACGGAGGGTGCGGACATTGCGCCAACCGCACGTGTCTTGCCGAAATGAACGCATCTTTCCTCATGGAGAAAGCCGTTCAAATCATGCGGCAGAATCCGAACGTTTCACTTTGCCGTGACCGTTACACCACAAACGACACTGTAATAGAACGGTTAATCGCTTTGGGCTACGAGGTCGAAAACCTTGAAATGTACACCGTTTTCCCCAACAGCCCCCAAGAACCCAAAGCCGAGAATTTTAACGACACCAAAAAGTACGAGGAAGCCCGTACCCGTTACGAGCAGCAATGGGCTGACTACATGGAGAAGGAGGAAGAAATCACCCGCAGGAGCGAAGCTGGAGAAATCACCGTTTACGCCAAGATAGGGCAAAAGGAGATTGTTTTCTGCTATGTGGAGAACGTGACGGAACAGGCAGCGGACGGGACAGCTGTACAAGCACCGCTTTCACCCGTGGAGAAATTGGAGAAACAGGACGACCGTAACAAGGAGATAGCCCTTGAAAAAACGGTTGAAGATACCAAACGGCAAATAATGGAAGCCGACATCACGGGCGGTAAATTCGGTGCGGACGAGGAAAAGATACTTTATTTCTTCATGCTATCCCATTTGCGGGAGGAACATTTTACAGCCGTAGGCATCACCGAAGAAGGGAGACACTACCTTACGGACGAGGATAAAATGAATATTGTGTCTAATCTCACCGTCAAGATAAAAACTATCATCCGCAGGGATTATCTGATAGCCAATTTCCGAAGCGCATACGGCAACAATACCGAAGCATCCCTTTTACTTGACTTCGCCCGTAAGCACATGCCCGAAGAACTTTCAGCCATCGAAAGCGGATATAACGAAGTTTACGAGAAACGACACCAGCGCATCGAGGAACGCAAAGCCGTTCTTTTGGTACAGGAAAAGACAAGGGCAAAAGGGCATGAAATCACCCAAGCCGAAGAACAACAGCAACCCGAAGGGATTGCAGCCTAACCAAACAGTGAGCAAGGGCGGAGCAATCCGCCCACTACTTTCTTTCGTGAGCCGAAGCGGGAAAGAAAGATAGCAAAGAAACCGAATTGTAAACCATTTAATTTTTAAACTTATGCGAACCGTACAAAAGACCTATACACTGTTTAACATTGCGGAACTGGAGGGCGAAGCTGTGGAAAAAGCCTACACGGATTGGCTTGCCAAAGGGCAGGAATACCCGTATGCAACTTTCAACAGCAACACGCTCGAAGCCTTCTGCAACCTCTTCCGTGTCGCCTGCACGTACTATCGTTACGACAGTCATACCTACCGTTACCGTTTCCACACCAAGTGCGAGGAAAGCATGGAAGAACTTTCGGGTATTCGCTTGCGGACATTCATCTATAATAATTTCCATTACGGGCTGTACTATCCCAAGACCTATTGGATGAAAGACAACAAGAAGAAACGTAAGAGTCGTATATCCGTCGTTTCCGAGTGCCCCCTTACAGGCTTTATCATGGATGAAATCATGTTGCAGCCCCTCATGGAATTTTTGCAACACCCTGACAAACGGAATTTTAAGGAACTCATGGGCGATTGTTTGGAAGCCTTTTTCCGTTCATGCCGTGACGATTGCGAGTATTGCGAAAGCGAGGAATATTTCAAGGACGAGAGCCACCGGAGAAATTGGGAATATTTGAAGGACGGAACACTATTCAAAGAAACAGCATGAAACAGGAAATCAGACAAAATAATATAACCATACTCCACAGCGAGGACGGTTGCAGTATTCCCGTCATTTTCAACAATCTCACGGGAAAGAACTTGAAAGGGAAGGAATATGCAGACTATATACGTTACATAGCCATTCCCGACATGGGATTTACTTACGGGAAGATAGAATATTATTCAGACGGAAAATTAATCACAATGGGAGAAATCAAGCCATAACATTCTCCTTTTGTTCCATCGCCGGAAGTCCGGGACGGGTAGCGATCCGCCCAGACTTCTTTTTTACCGTTCCTTTGTTTTTCACCGAATATTTTGCCAGACTTCTTTCTTTCGTGAGCCGTAGCGGAAAAGAAAAGAAGCAAAAGAAACCTCTTTTTCAACCGAATTTTCTACTACTTTCTTCCGTGAGTTGTAGCAGGAAAGTAAAGTAGCAAAAAAGTAACTTTATTTAAGTGCAATTATATCGTTCACTTCATTCTCTACTCCTTGCTCTTTATATTGTGAACTAATATTGAATTGAATAATTTCACGCTCTTTTTTCCAATGAATTATAGCATGAAAAGCTATCGTTACTTGTACCTTAGTTTCATTATCACTAATTTTCCATTCATCTTTTAGAGATTTATTTTCTGGCAAACTCAAATCAATAATAGAAGTGTATAAGTTTATATTTTCATTTATTAATTGTAGCTGTTCTTTCTTTATGTCATCCGAATTAGGCTTTTGATAACTTATATAAGGCAAATATTTTTTTTTCAAAACGAACAACACGTTTCTAATATTAGATGTAGAATGTAATTTGCAAAAATATGCTTCAAAATGCTCTTTTAATAGATGATCTATTGGAATATCTATATTAATTGCAATTATAATTATATCATCAATATTTACACTATTCAAACTCCTTTCTATACCTTTTACTACGTTATTTGAATTTAAAAGATAGCTTCTCGTTTTTGCCATAATAAATGAATTAGGAATATAACGTTTTATCACTTCTCTCGCCAAATGACCAGCAAAAACAGAATCATAATTCAAATGTGGTATATCATTATCTACAAAAGCTGATTTTTCAAAAAGTATTTGTGAACCAGATATTGCAGTTTTTATTTCATTATCTATTTCTTTATCTTCTTTATGAATAAATATTTTGTCATATTTTTTAAACGCATTGCTTACAATATTATTAGTCGTATCGTTGAATATCTTTATCTTATCTTTTGACAAAGGAGTATTTTTCTTTAAATTGTTAATTTTTAAATTAATAGTATTAGTTAGTCCCTCTATGAATTTATAAACCGATTCCTTTTTTATTAATTCTCTATAACCCAATTGCTCTAACAACTCTGAATTATATGTTATTTCCAAGAAGTAATGTTCAAACATAGGCAGCAACTCTTTTAATTGTAATAATTCATATATCTTATCAGAGAAACGAGGTAGTGAAGTAAAATCTTGATAAGTATAGCTTTTATTGAGTGAAAACTGCCGTATAAATAAAATTACTATATATTTACATATCCAGTTATTTACTTGGCGTCTTATTCCCAAGTTATCAAGCTCTGGGAAATAATATTTCACGTCCATAGGTGGATTATTTCTTAAATCATCATAGAATATTTGAAACCATCTAAAAACCTCAGTCATTGTTTGAGGCAACAGTGGGTATGAAGCAGGCATGCTTTGTGAATATGTAAGAATATATTTCAATGTATTGTACTGTTTACCATACAATAAGAGTCCACCTAAAGCATAATGAAATTCTAAAAAACGGTCTCTTTCCCTTTCTCTCTCCTCTCTTTCTTTAGTATTGGTTACTTGATAATCAGTATTATATATTGGATCTATTTCTTCCAGTTTATAAGTATAATACTGAAAAGAGTTAGCCCAAAACAATTTAATTAATCGAGGATTTGTATATATGTTATAAATATTCAACCATAGTTGAGAATATGTAGCCTCTGATATTTTGATTTGTTCAAAATCATCTCCTAATAACCATATTCCACTAACAGCACGATGCTCAATAGCTAAAAGTTTAGAATTTTGTTTGTTACTTAAATCCCTATTTAATCTATATATCATTGTATATAAATCAATAGGATAAACTAAATCCTGTGTTTTATCATGCTTTTTGCGAATGGTAGTAAATAACTCGTGATAAAAATTCAATAAGGTTTCTTGTAAATGTTCATCTTGTTTTTCTATTGTATAATAAGTAAAATCGTTTATAGCTTTCAAACAATATGAATTTACCTCTGAATCTTTATCAGTGTTTGAATATTTATTAATTATATGTTTTAAGATAGCAGTGGCTTTTCCGTTAAATAACAGCACTTTATTTAGCCATATAAAAAAGATAGTAGTCAAACAAGAAGTAGATAATAATACCAATATATCCGCAGAATTATTGATAATCCAATTATCCCAGCCGAATAATGGTTCCAATCTAAAAACTAAAAAGACTAATATTAGAATATTTAAATATAGCATAAATTGAAAAGTTGATACCTTTTTACTCCCCAATTTAATTTCATTTTGCGGGAACTCTGTATTGAATACATTTGATAAATAATCCGAAGAATATTTATCTCCAATATTGGAAATCTTATCTATTATAATTGGATAAGCGATACCAAGAATAGCAGTATCTATGGCAATACATATTTCAGCAATATTCTCTAAACTCATTTATACTAATATTTTAAATTATGCAAATTTACTCATTCAGTCTTAGAAACTGGTTATTAATTAATAAGAAATTTAATCATGTATCAAATTAGCCCATCAAAAAATAATTTAACAGGCTAATTTTGTCATTGGCATTTTATCCAGCCATCACATTCTCAACCCCCGTTTCCATTCCTGCCGGATAGCGGAGAAAGAAAACTCCTGCTTCTCCTTGTCGAACTTCACAGCCTTGTCTTTCTGCATCCCGTCTGGCGTTTCCATCCGGCGCACGTTCAGCGGCTTCCCGTTATAGAAGTCCGTCATTTGCCGGTATGCGTTTTTCCCTCTGTCCGTGCTTTCATCATTTTGCAAAGTGAGTACACGTTGCATCCATTTTTTACGCTTTCCGGCACAAGTTCTGGGCGTATCTCCAGTAATTCCGGGTACAACGTCGCAGCCGTCAGGCTAACCTCCGACAAGCGTTCCGCCCATGGGATCATGGCTAACGACTACCAGCTATGGGCGGCACACGTTACATATACTTCCAGTGTTTTCAGGCTGTTTTTTCCACCGCCACTTTCATCCGCTCCGGTGTTTGCAGGTGTACGGGTAAAATGCTTAGACACTTTCCATCTATTGACAACAGGTAATCCGCCATCGCATCGTTCATCACTTCCGCACGGATAGCGGTTGCCACCTCATAAATGTTCATCATGTCGCTTTTGTAGCATTTTTTCGGCATATCCAGACATACATCCGAGAATAGGATGTAATGAAACAATCCTAAATGTCCATTTCCCAAATCCGCCCCCCGTATCTAATGCCCGGCGGCACATTTCAGGTGTATTCACCTCTTCCGGCACATGTTCCAACTGCCAGCCTTCTTCCTCGATGGCAGCACGGCATACCTCTGCCGTGCGTTCATGCCTGCATATAAATTCCAAAGGAACTTGTTTCATTTCCTCTCCCATTCGATTTTTTCTCTATGTTTGGTTAATGATTTCACCAGTTCGTCCATATCACCGTGCATCCGGCTCAATCCCTTTTCTACCGTTAGGTTCTCAAAGACAATCTGCTTCGGCAATAGCCGATGGCAGAAGTAGCTCGACCCGAACGGCACTCTATTCAGGTCATTGTACTGTACCCGTTTGTCGAATAGCAGTAATTCCAGTTCTTTCTCCTTGAACAGTCGGCAGGGCGCAGAATCGTTCAGCCAGAAGTTAGACATCAGCAGGGCAAACGGCTTGCCGAAACTAAGGCAACGCTCGAATATCGCTACCTTGTTACTGAACGGAGGATTAGAAACGATTACGTCCCAATGTTCCGGTTCATACTTGAAAAAATCCTGCCCAGTGCAAATATGGGAATGAACCACTTTAAATCTATGCTCTTTCATTGTTAGTACAAATTCGCTGTGTTCCGTATCGAACGGACACCATACCTTTGTCTTTTTGGAAAGATACTTGATGATCGGCAACACCGCATAGCGGGGCGTGTACTTCTCGTCACTCTTGTTGCTACCCAGATATTTTGAATAATCCATCGCTGCTATCTCTTTTTTTCCGAATTATCATTGTTATACGAAAATTCCAGTTCCACCGTCTGCCCGAACGAATCCTCCACCCAGACCGTGAAGCCGCTCTGCTCGTCCGACTGCGAGGTATAGTACAGCCGGAACGTCTCTTTCGTGAGCGGGTAGCGGTCATTGGGCAGCAACACCGTGCCGTCCTCCGTTTTCAACGTCCCTTTTCCGTCATAGAGAAACCACCGGATAGTGTACCGGGTATCTTCCCAGCGTCCTTCCCGTTTGAGTTCACAGCGGATTTCCGCCGTCTCGTTCACCTTCAGTTTCTTCGGGACGGGCATCGTCTCTACGGTGAACGGGTATTTCGTCTGAATATCCAGCTTGTCATTACAGGCAGCGACAAGCACGAGGGCGGCCACCATGTAGCAGCCCACGAGCATTTGATAAAATCTTTTCTTCATATACATTATTATATTATAGTAGTTATCGAATCATAAACCGGACGCCCACGCCTATCTGCGAGTGGAATCTTCCGCAATCACCCCCGAACAGCATCCTTTGCCGCCCGTTTACCAGCAGCACGACCTTATCCGTCAGGTAGGCGGAAAGTTCCAGCGTCAGCGCACCGCCATAGATGAAATTGTCCCCGTCCGTGAGCAGCGAACCGTCCGGCAGACGGCTTTCACCCCAGTTCACCGTTTCATACCCGGCAAGGGCGGACAAGCCCAGTGCGGCGAAGAATGTCTTTTTCCGGTCAGAGAGGAAGTTCAGGTAATACCCGCCTTCCCCCGTGAACTGGCTTGCCGGATAAAGGTTTCCCCGGTAGTCATACCGCTTTTCCAGATACTCCGCACCGATCACCCAATGGTGGGCGTTCTTCGTGTAGGTGCTTACCGCTATCCCGGCATGGTAGCCGAAACCGTCGCCGCTTTTCCAGCGCATATTGTCCGATAGTCCGCCCGTGAACTGGATTCCCCTCATTCCCGGCAGGCATCTTTGGGCGTGTGCCTGGTTAAAATGCAGGCACACCCCGAAGAGCATGATAATGAACAGTACTCTTTTCATGTGTTATTTTATTTTCAGTTCGTTAATTACTTTTGCCACCACAAGGTCGGCGTTCTCCACCCGGATAGTTTGGTGTCTGCCCCCGTTCTTCTCGAAGAGTTCGATTACCAGAATCTTGTCGTCCGGTATGGTGAACTGCGGAACGACATACACCGTGCGCACGTTGCTTTTCCCGTTCGTCACCAGCACCTCGTTATAGCTGCGTACCGGATCGAGTACCCTCTCCTGAATGGCGGTGCGCTTCGGTACTTTCTTGTCCACGATCTTGAACTTGATAAAGTCCGTGTTGAAAGCCACGTTCGACCGATTTCTCGTTTCCGTGTGGAAATAGAACAGCCCGTTATGCGAATGGATGGACTTCAAGAGGAACTGCACCCCGAAGCGTTTGCAACCCAAATGTTTGATTTCCCGTTTGTCCGCTTTATAGATGCCCTGCATAATCAGTTTCACCAGCAGCGGGCTTTCACTGCCCAGTTCACGGAAATAGATGTTCATGCGTGTGTGGCTGAAATCCGTCGTGTCCTCATTTTCCAGAAAGTCCTTCATTTCGATGTTCAGCATTTCCGGCTCATGGGCGTAACGGGCGTTGAAACTGTAAAAACTTCCGTCTTCACAAATTACCGAGAAATTCGTTTCACCCGGAAACCCTTCCGTCGTGGCTTTCACCCTGACCACATTTTCCGCCCCGTCCGCTTTCCCGGCAATAATCCAATTACTGCCCAAGTCCACATACTTCACCGCTGACGGGAAAATGATATGCAACGTTTTTGCAAACGTCACCTGCACCCCGTAAGGTGTCACCATCTGCCGATAGGGTAGCTTCTGCGTTATCCCTTGATACAGGTCATTTCCGGCAACCGTCTGTACCGTGTCGTTCACTTGTGCGTTCGCACCCATCACCACGCCCATAAGCAGGGCGACCAATCCTAAAATCTTTTTCATTGTCTTTTCTTTTTTAATTTGGTTCATATTCTGTTTCCTGTTATTGTTGTTTGGCATACAGCATCAGTTCGTAGCCCGCTTTCAGATGCACTTTCACCGTGCGGAATTTCTTGGCGAGGTATTGGCTGCCGCCCTGCATCACGCCCCTTGTCAAATCCATTGCGATCTGCTGTCCCGCACTCTGCGCAAACGATATGCTTGTCCCCAGCCCGCCGCCGATGTTCGCGAGGGCTTCCTTTGCCGCTTCCTGTTCCAGTGACGAGGGCACGGACAAGCCTTTTTGTCCGTCGCTGTCATACACCGCCAGTTCCACGGGCAGCAGGTTGCCCCGGTATTCGATGGACGATACCACGATGTCCAGCCGTTCCCCCTGTACCTTGCCCGTTCCCGAAACAAGGGTGTTCTGCGGGATCACAAGGTTTCCCGCTTGCAGCGGTTCGAGCAGCCGGAGCTTCACCGTCTGACCGTCCATGATGGTCTGGTCTTGGTGGATGCACGCCCGGATGGTGTTTTTTCCCATAGCGTAACCGTCGCCCACTGCCGTGTTGAACCCGTAGTTTCTCGGCTGGCTGTATGCCCGCATGAACTCCGCATCGCTCATCGGCTGTTGCAGTCCCGACACCGTTTGCAGCCGTGCCGCCTGTACCGCAACAGCGGGCTTTCCCGTCCTTTGCCCGTTACTTTGTCCGGTAACGGGAACTTGCACGATTGTGCCGTTTTGTCCCGCCTGCCCGTTCTGTCCCATATACTTGGCGGCAAGCTCGTAGCTCTTTTCCATCAGGGCGACTTGCTCGTCTATGCCGCCCGCCTGTTCCTGTTGCGCATCCAGCCGGGCGGTCAGTTCCTCCACCTGCTTTTTCAGTTCCTCCTTTTCCTCGTCCACCTTCGGCGTTTCGTAGAACGTGCCTAATTGTCGGTTGATGTCCCGGTAAGCAGCCGTTGAAGAACTTACGCCGCCTGCCCGTGAGCTTCCCGAATAATCCTTGAACGGCTCCCGTTCCGGTTCGCTGTCCGGCAGTTCCAGTTCCACCCCGTCCGCATTATTATTGCCCGAAAAGGCGAAATCTTCCAGCGAACGCACCTTGTCCGCCTGTTTCTTTTCCAGCCCGGCTTGCTCGTAGGCTTTCCGCTTGTCGCCAATGATCCCGTCATTCTTCGGCAAGGGAATGTCAGCGTTGAACGCCCCGACCGTTTCCCCGCTTTCGTCCTTTTCGTCCGAAGGGGCGAAGATCAGCCACATCGAGCCGAGGAACAGCAGCCCCATTAACGGGTACACCAGCAGCTTTTTCCGTTGTTGCATCTGTTTGGGCGTTAGTTCTTTGGCAGGCTTCCTGTCCTTTGCACCGCTTTTCTTCCCTTTGTTCTCCGTCCCCGTTTCCGGGGCTGCGGCATCGCTCACCGTCACGTGTTGCGTTGCCGTTTCTTTTTCCTGATTCTGTTCTTCCATGATTTACTGATTGTTAAAAGGATTGATTATACTGTCATTCTTTAGCCGGATTTGGTCGATATGCTCTATCCCCAGTTCCCGACCGTCACTTTTGCCGATGTTGTAGATGGCGGCGACGGTCATATAGACCGACAACCCGCCGAACACCACGAACATCACAAGGATAACCACCACCCGCTGATCCGGCGTGATACACCCGCACAGGCGGCGGAGCTTTTCGTCCGCCCGGTCTTGTATATCAGCAATGACCTTTGCCATAAATTTCCCGACCATGCCGTTAGCGTTTGATGGTTTGCAAATCCTTGTTTTCGGTAATCTCGAAGCCCTCGATGATGAACCCCTGCGGGTTGTTGTCACTCCTTACGGCATCCAACAACCGGCAGCGGGTGACAAGGCTTCTTTCCGTCACCGAGCTTTCCCGGAGGATAATCTGACGGGCGAACGTCCGCACGTTGTACGGGTACTTGTCAAAGTCGCACCGCACGCTGTCGATCTGCACCATCTGGTTGATATTCCCCGAAATCACCCGGTTGTAATACCCCTTTTCCGAAAGGTCTTTGTAGTAGTTGAATGCGCTCTTGTCCGCCAGCATCAGCGAGCGTTTGATATTGCTTTCGATAGCCGACTTGTCGGGTGACAACGTGAAGAACAGTTCGTGAAACCTGCGCACGTGTTCCCGTGCTTCCACCGGGCGGTTCTGCTGCACGTCCTGCGAGAGTGCCAGCATCAGCGACTTCCCGTTATCCAAGACGTATATTTTCTCCCGTTGCTTTTCAGCGAAGCTGTACGACTTCCAAAGGGCGAAGCCCGTCACCACCGCACACAGGCAGATGAACACCAGTGCAAAGAGCCGTATCTGCCTGAAACTCGTTTCTATATTCTTTAATGACTTAAATTCCATTTCTTGATTGATTTTTTAGTTACTTGATAAGTTTTCCGGCAACATTCCCCACGGCAGCACCCGCTCCGGCAGCGGCGACATTTCCCGCTTTGGCGGCAGTCGTATTCATCGCACGGTTCGCACCGCTTACGCCGCCCGCCATGATGATCCAGTTCGCAACGGTAGGTATCGTGAAGTACCCGAATATCCCGATAATCAGGAATACCATATACACCGTATTCGTGCTGTCCGGTATAAAGGTGGGATCGCTCATCGCCTCTATGTCTTTGGTGAGCATAAGCACCTGAATCCTTGCCAGTACCGAACTGAACAGGTCGCTCACGGGCAGCCACATATAGACGGAGATATACCGGGTTATCCACTGTATCAGGGTGCTTTGGAATCCATCATAGACGCTTATCGCAAAAGCGATAGGCCCTAAGATGGAGAGGACGATCAGAAAGAACGTCCGTATCGTGTCTATCACCAGCCCGGCGGACTGGAACAGCAGTTCCAAGAGTTCCTGAAACCATTTGCGTATGTTCTGTTTCATCCGATACTCGGCACGGTCTATGTACATGCCGCCCATCGTTATCAGGTCGCCAGCCGACCAGCCGAGTTCATCCAGTTTCTTGTCGAACTCTTCCTTATCCACGAGGTACGCCGTTTCCGGATTCCGCTTGTTCGCTTCATATTCCAGTTTGTCTTTCTGTTCCCGGTACTTGTTCATGTCGAAGGTCTGTGTTTCCAGCATCCCGTGGCAGCCTTTCACCACGGGCGAAAGCACCGTGTTTATCGTACCCAGTACGAACGTCGGGAAGAACATGATACACAGCCCAATGGCGAACGGGCGCAGCAGCGGGTACACGTCGATAGGTTCGGCACGGGCAAGGGCTTGCCACACTTTGGCGGCGACGTAGAACAGCGCACCCAACCCGGCTATCCCTTTAGCTACGCCCGTCAGGTTGGAGCATAACGGCATCATTTCCTGATATAGCGTGTGCAATATCTGGTGCAGGTTCTCAAAGTCTATTGATAATAACATCATCTTACCTTATTATATATATGTACAGGAATCCGTTCTTACCAGTAGCGTTCGTCCGCCGAGCCGTACAGAGCCATCACCCGGTCGGTGTCCTTCTTCTTTTTCGCCCGCAGGTAACTCACCGAAATATTCTTGTTCGTGTAGTATTGCACGAGATTGCGGTATTCCAGCAGCCTTTTATAGCTTTGGTCGATAATCGCCAGCCGTTCCGCATCCGAGAGCGACATTCCGGTGATATTCACCACGTTTTTCAAATCCTGCAACACGTCCGCACTCTCGGTCAGCAGCTTTGCGTAACCAAAAGAGATCGTGCTTAGCTCGTCCGGCGTATAGTTCGGATCGCCCAGCATCTTCTGGTAGTTCCGTACATAGATTTCCGAAATATCCGCCACCAGTTCAATGCTTTTCTTTACCTTTACACCGCCCTTAATCACGTCGTGTACATCCTTTAGCGCATCATAGTACCGCTTCCCTTGTTCAAATACTTTGGCGGTTTCCTTGAACCCGTCCAATGTGTTTTTCGCCGTCGTAGAGGTCTGCGCAATCTGTTTGACGGTATTGATAATCCCTTGCGCCAAGTTTCCCGGATCGCTCACAACCCACTGTGCGTTAGCCGTACCCGCTGCCAGCAGGCACGCCAACCCCATGACTATCGCTTTTATCTGTTTCATACTCTTATTTGTTTAATTGATGGTTACTCCGTTTATATTCTCCGCCGGGCGACAGGTGTATGCGGTCTTTCTCCTTGTCGTAGGTCAGCATCACAGCCAGCCCCGTTTCGATGAAGAAGTAGCCGTCTGTCTCCCGTATCAGGTACGTTTCCGTCCGGGTGCTTCCCGCATGGCTTTTCTTTATCACTGTTACCCGGTATTGCCCGTTTTCTTCCGAAAGGGTAAAGGGCGGCTTACTGCCCGTGCTTACCCAGTCGCCCCGCATCTTTTCCAGTTTGTCGGCATTCGTTTCCTTGCAGGAAATAACGAATGCCAATGCCACCGTCACCGCTGACAGCAGCAGGATTAAATTCAATCGTTTCATAATGATTTCGTTTTTAATGATGATTTGTACAACCAGCCGTTTATACGTTTAGCCGTTTAGTCATTTAGCCAACCAACCGTTTAATCGTTTAGCCAGCCGTCCGGCTGTTCAGTCGTTCAGCCGATTAACCAGCCAGCCAATCAACCAGCCGGCTACCCGTACATCCGGTTATTCATTTATTTACCCATTAGCATATCGGCACATTGTCCCATTGGCACATTATTTACTTGTACTTCGTTTCCGCCAGCCGCTTGATGGCAAGTTCCAAGTCGCCGCCCAACTCTTCCGCAAGATTGAACACCTCCGTTTTCTCGCTCTCTTCGGTGGTGTACGTCAGGTACTCGGCAGGCGACACTTCCGTGGCATATACCGCCGACTGTACCCCGTTCAGCCCGATCCACACTTCCTTGTATTTCCGTCCGGGATGATTGGCAAGGTTGATGGACAAAATTTGCGCTTTCTCCTTTTCCGTCAGTCCGAGCATCGCCTGTATGCCATCGAACTTGTTCATGTACTTTTTCTGGTCGAGCAGTATCTTGCAATCACTGTTATTGATGATCGCTTCCTTCACGATGGGCGACGAGATTATATCGTCCACCTCCTGCGTAACTACCACTGCTTCACCGTAATACTTGCGGACGGTCTTGTAGAGATATTTCAGATATTCACTCATGCTCGGCGAAGAAAGGGCTTTCCACGCTTCCTCACAGATAAGCATTTTTCGCACCCCTTTCAACCTACGCATCTTGTTCAGGAAGGCTTCCATGATGATAATCGTTACCACCGGGAAAAGCTCGGAATTATCCTTCACGGCATCAATTTCAAAGACGATAAACCGCTTGTTCAGCAGGTCGATGTTCTCTTTCGAGTTCAGCAGGAAATCGTAACGACCGCCTTTGTAATATTGCCGCAGCGTGGTAAGGAAGTTGTCGATATTGAAATCATCCCGGCCTACCTTGATGTCCCTTTTCGCCAGTTCCGCACGGTAATCCTCCAGCATATACTCGTAGAAGGTATCGAACGAGGGCACGATGCTCCGGTCTTGCTGTATCTTGCGGATGTATGCCGACACCGCACTGCCCAGCTCGCCGCTTTCCGTCTTCGTGATTTTCTCGTCTTCGCTCTTCCACAGCGTCAGCAGCAACGTCTTTATACTGTCCTTTTTCTCCACACTAAACTTGTAATCGTCGGTGAAAAAAGGATTGAAACTGATGGGCTTATCTTCCGAATACGTGTAATACACCCCGTCCTCGCCCTTTGTCTTGCGGTGTATCAGTTCGCACAACCCCTGATACGAGTTACCTGTGTCGATCAGTACCACGTGGCTATTCTGCTCGTAATACTGCCGGACTAAATGGTTCATAAAGAACGACTTTCCCGAACCCGAAGGCCCCAAGACGAACTTGTTGCGGTTCGTGATTACGCCTCTTTTCATCGGCAAGTCTGAAATATCCAGATGCAGCGGTCTGCCCGTCACCCTGTCCACCATCTTGATACCGAAAGGCGATAATGAATCTTTATAGTTTGTTTCTTCCGTGAAGAAACACAGGGCTTGCGGGATGAACGTGTAGAAACTTTCCTCGAAAGGAAAATCCCCCTCGTTACCCGGTATGCCCGCCCAGAACAGCGTCGGCACGTCCGTTGTGTTATGCCGGGGCTTGCACTCCATAAGGGCAAGCTGGCTGCCCACATCATTCTTGATGTGTTTCAGTTCTTCCTGGTCGTCCGACCATGCCATCACGTTGCAATGGCAACGTACCGAGGTCAGCCCCTTGCTGTGCGCTTCGTTCAGGTATTCCTCTATCCATTCCCGGTTAATTTGGTTCGACCGGGAATAACGGGATAGCGACTGCATATTTCGGGCGGTCTGCTCGAAGCGTTTCAGGCTCTCCGTGTGGTCGTCGATAAAGAGGTACTGGTTGTAGCAATGGTTACAGGAGAGCAGCACGCCCACCGGGGCGGCGAAACTCAACCTGCAATCGCTCCGGTCGGTGGACAACCGTTCATAGCGGCTGTCCGTGCCTACCTTGCCCGGCAAGTCCTCCACGTCCGAAAGGGTGTGCAGGCAAAGGATGTCGTCGCCTATCCGCATTTCTTCCGGGTTCAACTGGATGTCCTTCAGTACCGTAGTATCGCTTTGCGAGAGGGAGAAATATTTCTCCACGATGCCCGCCGTCGTTTCCGTCCCGACGATCTCGTCCGTCGTCAGGCGGCGGAGCGTGATAAACCCGCTGTCGTTCATGATTCGCTCGAACTGCCCGACCGCTTCATGGAATTTCGTTACCGTTTCCTTGTCCTCGATCTCCTTCGGGATAATCTTTCCCTTGCACAGCGTGCTGAACGTGCTTTCCTGACGGCTGCGCGTCTTCGTTGTCTTGGTAAGGAACAGGTAGCAGAAATGGTTAAGGAACGGGCGTTCGTTGAAGTGCCTCTCAAACGAGCGGGACAAGAAGCTAAGGTCGTCCCTGTTAATCTCCGGCTGGTACTTCTCCTCGATAAAAAAGTCCTGCTTATGCACGATGGAGTAGTCCGGCAGTACCTTTACCGCCTTGTGCCACGCCGAATGTATCGCCTCGTACTCCGTTTGGGTGACGGTGAACAGTTCCGGCAGTTCCACTTGGAAGGCTACCGTCACGTCCGCATCCTTGCTCACGATGCAGCCGTTCTCCACAGCCAAAAGCGGGAACTTGCTTTCCAGCGTTGCCGCTTTCATTACGTTTCTCATTCTTTCTTGTTTTTGGTAGTAAATAATCGGGGAATTTTCAGTCGGTTCAGTACGTACCTCGGATGCCGTTTGCGGGCGGCGGCTTTCATCAGCCCGTGCGTGCCGTACCGGGCGTTCAGCCGGAAGGTGAGCCACACCAGCAGCGTGGCCGCAGCCACGCCGAAGCCGATGCACACCCACTGGTTCACGCCTGCCATGTACAGAATTACAAATACCACGAACACGGCGAGCAGCCCGGTGGCAAACACGAAAAGATACTGGCTTTCCAAGCCCTTGAACTCCACATTCCTGCCAATCCCCTTGTTGATTTCAAAGTTCATAAACTGCTTGTTTACAGGAAGAATGAACGCAAAATTGTGGCGGCTACAATCAGGAAGATACAAGCCCCGAACCAGCTCGCCGCCGTCTTGCTCGTGTCAGGATCTCCGCTGCTAAACTTGCCATATACTTTTACTCCCCCGATTAACCCGACCACCGCACCGATCGCGTAAATCAGCTTCGTGCCCGGATTAAAATAACTTGTCACCATCTGCGTGGCTTCGGTGATACCCGCTTGTCCGTTACCCTGTGCCATTGCACCTGCGGCAGCCATTACAAGGCTTGCCATCAAAAAGATTCTCTTCTTTGTCATTGTCTTAAAAAATTAAATTAAACATCGTTGTTATTCATCAGTCGGGCGACACGCTGCCGTGCCCCTTCAAACTCATCCAGCATTTCATCCCACACATCTGAACCCATCACGACGGGCAGCACTTCACGGGCTTGCTGTTTCTCTTGCTCGTTCGCAGCGTCCGTTACCATGATCCGGTGTACCTTCTTCAAGTCCTCGAAGGTGTACCCGGTGGCAAAGTCGGGGTTGCCGTCAGGGTAATAAGCCCCCAGTCCTTCTTCCTCTTCCACCTCTTCGGGCGTGGGTACATATTCCTCTTCTTCCGCCTCGTCCTCTTCCGGCTCTACCTCGATGTCGGAGTAGTCCGCATCATCATCCGCCGGGGCGGTTTCTTCCGGTTGTTCCGCACCGTCAGCCGCAGGTTCTTCGGTAGCCGTTTCCGGCTGTTTTTCCGTATCGTTTCCGGGCGTTCCGGGTGCGAAATTATCCGTTTTATCCGCTTGATTATCAGCGTGTCTTTGCTTGTCGTTCGGCTCGTCCGTTTGTCTTTTCCGGTAGGTGCTTTTTCCGATAACCGTGTACGGTTCGTCCGTTTTTTCCTCCGGTTCGTCGTCGGCTTCTTCCGTATCCGTTTTCCAAAAAGACCGCATCAAATCGTGACGGAAGTATTGCCACAGCACGGCAAGGTAGTAGAGCAAGATTACGGAGATTATCATTTTCAGTATCATGGCAGTCCCTCCCGGCATTAGAATAAGTTTTCTATTTTTCCGGCGTATGCCACCTCGATTTCTTCCCGGTACTGCTCGAAGTGCTGTGCCAGCACGTTGTCTATGTAGGCGGAAAGCGACACTTTGCCGCCCGTCAGCATCATGGAGATTTTGGCAATTCGTTCGTGATACTCACGCCGCACGTACACGGGCTTGCCGTAACGGGCGGGTATATCCATCCCTTTGAGAAAGGTGCTGTCGTAGTCCGCCGTCTGCTTTGCTTTGCGCCGCTTTCCGTCCGGCACTTTCCCGTCAGCCACCTTTGGGGCAACCCTGTTTTCCATTGGCACAGCAGTTTCCCTTTTCTCTGTTTCCTGTTCCTGTTCTTCCGCCTCTTGTCCTGTTTCCTCTGCTTCCTGTGCATCACCGTTACTTTGCAGCTTTTCTGTTTCGCCAGCCATCATCCGCATAAGCAGTTCTTCGTCGATGGGCTTATCTGCTTGTCGCTTTTTCATAGCCTGATAGTTTGAGGATGGATATTATTTCATGTGCCAATTCGGGTATGCCGCTGCCCGCAGCCATCCGCTTGTCGGGAGCGAACAGCGTGGAGCGGAACACCGTCCGGTTTTCCGCATCCAGTTCCTTGCGAAAGCGTTTCGTGTCCGGTATCTGGGTAGTGAGCATCGGCAGCCCCATTCCGGCGATTACTTTTTCATACCGTCCGTACAGTTCGCTTTTTTCCCGTTTATCTACCAGATTCCAAAAGAGGTACAAGCCTTTTAAACGGCTTGTTTCCTTGCCTAACATCATCCGTTGCAGCACGTCCAAGAAAGCGAGCGTGCTTTCCAGTACCGTTTGGTCGGCACTCACCGGAGCAAAGATGTAATCCATTTGCGCAATGGTCCGCAATATGCCCGACGAGTTCACCGTACCGGGCAGGTCAAAGAACAGCAGGTCATAGTTTCCACTGTCCGCCAGTTCCGCCGCCATGTCCGGCGCACGTTCCACCCGGCACTTCTGAACCGGATAGGCGGCACGTCCCGGCTCACGCATCTGCTCGTATGCCATCCGTTTCAGGTACTCGTTTTCCAGTACCGCCCGGCTGTCCCTCTCCCGCATCTCATACAGGCTGTGTTGCGGAAAGTCACAGTCGATCACCGCCAGCGGACACCCGCAGTTGTAGTGCAGGTAACTCGCCACCAGCACCGTGATAGCCGTTTTACCGCTACCGCCCTTTTGTGTGGCGAAAGCCACGTTCAAAGTCTGTTTATCCATATCGTCAATCAATTAGTTATTCATTCGGTTGCCTAAGCAATCGGTTATCTGTTCATTCATTCAGTCACTCAATCGGTCAGCCAATCGTCCGGCTGTTTGTTCATCCGGCTAATTCATCATGCGTTCAGCCGTTTGCCCGTTCATTCACCCAATCATCCGGCTGTTCATCCGTTTAATCGTTTAGCCGTTTAGTCATTTGGCTGTTTAGCCAATCATCCGGCTAACCGTTCAGTCATTCGTCCGCTTATTCATCCGACAAAGCCATCATCCGTTTAACTGCTTGTTTGGCTGACTATCCACTCGCTTGACCGTCCGTTTATCCGTCTGTTCGGATAGCCGTTTTGCCGTTTCCACGGCGCAAAGGAATATCAAATTATCGGTAGATTATTCGTTTGATTATCAGCCTGTCACGCATTGTCTTTCCACTCGTAGAGTTGTCGCATCCGGGCATAATGACCGGACGGAAAAAGGGCTGTTACTTTGCAGTCGTGAACCAAAATTCAGAGAAGATGAACAAGAGTAGTAACCGCCCGAAGGACTGCCGGGTCAGTCCGCAACAGACAAGGGCATCCCCAATCTGTCCGGTAGGACGGATTTTATTTTCAACCGAAAATAGCAAGTTGTGTGCTGCGGCACTCGCTTTGCTTTCCGTGCCTCACCACCACCTTGCCCCGCTGGTGCAAAATCCTCCGAAGTCGGATTTTCCTTTGCGGGGGAGAGCCGTAAGCATACGGCAGTTTCAACCCATGTTTCACTTAAAATTTGATAGAACTATGGATAGTCAGAAGAAGTATTCCAACAATCACGGGCGCAAGCCCAAAACCGACAAGATACGCCATCGCTACGTCTTCCGTCTGGACGACAGGGACAACGCCCGTTTCCTTGCCCTTTTCGATGAATCCGGCAAGGCAACCCGTGCCGAATTTATCGTTTCCGCACTCTTCGGCAGGGAGATAAAGGTCGTGAAACTCGATAAGGGCACGCAGGATTTCTACATGCGCCTGACCTCTTTTCACTCCCAGTTTCGCAGCATCGGCGTGAACTACAACCAATGCGTGCGTGCGCTCAAATCCAATTTCTCGGAGAAGAAAGCCCTCGCTTTCCTTTATAAACTGGAGCAGCACACCCTCGAACTGGTGGAACTTAGCAAACAGATTTCCGCACTGGTGGAAGAGTTTCAGACCAAATACCCGGTCAGATGATAGCCAAGATTTCACATGGTAGCAGTCTGTACGGCGTGCTTTCGTACAACCAGTTGAAGGTGGACGAACTTCATGCCGACGTGCTTTTCGGTAACCGGATTATCGAGCCGCAGGGCGATACCCCCTACGCCATAGAGCATATTTCCCGCTCGTTCGAGGACTACCTGACCGCCAACCGCAAGACCGAGAAACCCATTCTGCACATTTCGCTCAATCCCGATCCGAAAGATTGCGTGAGTGAAGAGCAGTTTATCAAGTTGGCGGAAGAGTATATGCGGCGCATGGGCTTCGGCGACCAGCCTTATATTGTCTATCGCCACAACGACATCGGGCGTGAACACCTGCACATCGTTTCCGTCCGGGTGGACGAAACCGGGCGTGCCATTTCCGACAGCTACGAACACGAGCGTTCGATGGCCGTCTGCCGGGAACTGGAACAGCAGTTCAGCCTTACCCCGGCAACTAAGAAAGAATGGAAGGAAGGGCTGCCCTTGTCGCCCGTCGATTACGACAGTGGCAACCTCAAAGGGCAGTTGGCGGGCGTGATCCGTCCAATAGCCCGTGAGTGGCGTTTCCAGTCGCTCGGCGAGTACCGTGCCGTGCTTTCGCTTTATGGCATTTCGGTGGATGAAGTCAAAGGGGAATATGGCGGACGGGAGTATCACGGCTTGTCCTATTCGGCAACCGACAAGGAAGGTAACAAAGTAGGCAAGCCTTTCAAATCCTCCATCTTCGGCAAGGAGGCAGGCATCGACGCACTGGAAAAGCGTATGCAGGTTTCCGCTGCATGGGTGAAGAAGCACAAGGACATTGCCACCGACACCGCCGCCCGCATAGCGGCAGCCATGCAGACCGCAGGACATGACCGGGCACTTTTCGAGCGTGAACTCATGCGGCAGGGTATCGGCGTGGTGTTCCGTCAGAACGAAGCCGGGCGCATCTATGGCGCAACCTTTATCGACCATGCCGACAAGACCGTTTTCAACGGTTCCCGTCTGGGCAAGGAGTTTTCAGCAGGTGTATTCAACGACCTTTTCAATGGGCAGGACGGTACGCACCCCGTACAACAGCAGGGACATTCCAGCGCACCTGAATGGCAAGAACGTGATACAGTGTACCAGCCCGACCATAAGGACAGCACCGCCGAAAATGTGGCAAACGCTTTCAGCCTGTTCGCACCCGTGCAGGGTGGTGTATCTGGTAACCAGCCCGCACCCCAGCAACGGAAAAGAAAGAAGAAGCGCAGGTACGGCAGGCAGCAATAATAAGAACTACAAGAATTACCCGCATGGTTTCCCGACCTCATTTTCGCAGCGTAAAGCGAACGCCCGTAGTGTAGCGTTAAAAAGAAAAAGCTGTTTGAGCGTAGCGAAAAGTCCGTTTAAGTGAGAGCAGAGTCAAACTTGTTTGAACTATGCCGAGCGTAGGACTTTCGCCGTAGGCAATTCTTTTTCTTTAGCGGAACGGAGGAAGAGAGTAGCGGAGAAAATGCAGTCTTGATTTTTTCTTTTTGGTACTTTTTCTTTTGTATCAAGACAAAAACAGTGCAAATCGAACGCAATCAAGTTTACTTGAATTGCTGAGATGCAGCCTGTTTTATGAAAAAGAAAAAAGTACATAAACAAAACGAAGTTTTATCTTTAATTTTCAACGATTTATGCAAAACGAAGACGATTTGCGTGGACTTGCCAAAGTAATGGAGTTCATGCGTACGATAAGCATCCTGTTTGTCGTGATTAATATTTACTGGTTCTGTTACCAGTCCATCCGGGAGTGGGGCATTAATATCGGCGTGGTCGATAGAATCCTGCTCGGTTTCCAGCATACCGCCGGGCTGTTCTCCAATATCCTTTGGACGAAACTTTTTGCCGTGGTGTTCCTTGCCTTGTCCTGTTTAGGCACAAAGGGCGTGAAGGAGCAAAAGATCACTTGGCGGAAGATTATTCTTTCCGGTGTGTCGGGCTTGCTGCTGTTCTTTTTCAACTGGTGGCTCTTGGCACTCCCTTTGCCGCTATCGGCAAACACGGTGTTCTATGTCGCCACCCTCACGGCAGGATATATCCTGCTGCTCATGGCAGGGCTGTGGATGTCCCGCCTGCTCAAAACCAACCTGCTTGAAGACGTGTTCAACGTCGAGAACGAGAGCTTTATGCAGGAGACGGAACTCAAAGAGAACGAGTATTCCGTCAATCTCCGCACCCGCTTCTGGTTCAGGGGAAAGACGCATGACGGATGGATTAACCTTGTTAATATTTTTCGTGCGACGATGGTGTTGGGAACACCGGGCAGCGGGAAGTCCTACGCAATTATTAATCAATACATTAAGCAGGTTATAGAGAAAGGTTTTTCCGTTTTCTTGTATGATTTCAAATATCCCGACCTTTCCGAAATTGCTTACAACCACCTGCTTAACAATCTGGACGGTTACAAGGTCAAGCCGAAATTCTACGTGATAAATTTCGATGATCCGGCGGGTAGCCACCGTTGCAATCCCATTCACCCGGACTTTATGACGGACATATCCGATGCCTACGAGAGTGCGTACACGATTATGTTAAATTTGAACCGCACATGGATCAGCAAGCAGGGCGACTTCTTCGTAGAATCACCTATCATTCTGTTAGCCAGTATTATATGGTATTTAAAAATCTACAAGAACGGCAAGTACTGCACCTTCCCCCATGCCATAGAGTTCCTGAACCGGAAATACGCTGATATTTTCCCCATCCTCACCAGTTACCCCGAACTGGAGAACTATTTAAGTCCTTTTATGGACGCTTGGGAATCCTCGGCAGTGGAGCAGTTGCAGGGGCAGATAGCTAGTGCTAAAATTCCGCTTTCCCGTATGATTTCCCCGGCTCTCTATTGGGTAATGACGGCGGATGATTTCACGCTCGACATCAACAACCCGGAAGAACCGAAAGTGCTGGTTGTCGGCAACAATCCCGACAGGCAGGGCATTTACGGTGCAGCTCTCGGTCTGTACAACTCCCGTATCGTGAAGTTAATCAACAAGAAGAAACGGCTCAAATCCGCCGTAATCATAGACGAGTTACCCACCATTTACATGCGTGGGCTGGATAACCTGATTGCCACCGCCCGAAGCAACAAGGTAGCCGTCATGCTCGGCTTTCAGGATTTCAGCCAGTTAAAAAGGGACTACGGCGACAAGGAGAGTGCCGTGATCTGCAATACCGTTGGGAATGTTTTTGCAGGTCAGGTGGTTGCCGAAACCGCCAAAACCTTGTCGGAGCGTTTCGGCAAAGTCTTGCAGAAACGACAGAACATGACGATCAACCGGAACGAAACTTCCGTTTCCATCAATACCCAGATGGATAGCCTTATCCCGGCTTCCAAAATCAGTAACTTGACACAGGGAATGTTTGTCGGTGCAGTAGCGGACAATTTCGACGAACGCATTGAGCAGAAGATTTTCCACGCCGAGATTGTTGTGGACAACGAGCAGGTCAAACGGGAAACCGCCCGTTACGTGAAGATACCGCAGATTATCGACTTCACCGACAAGCAGGGTAACGACACCATGCAGCAGCAGATTGAACAGAACTACTACCGTATCAAGAACGAAGTCAAACAGATTGTCTCTGACGAAATAGAGCGGATCAAAGCTACCCCGGAGCTATCACACTTGATAAAGGGCAAGTAATGTACAGAAACAGACGAACCGTTGGCATTATTCTGTCTGCCAACGGTTTATTTGTATTCTCAATAAGGATGTCCTGCACTAATTTTCCCTAATTAATTACTTTTTCTCCTCAATTAGAGCGATTTTAGCTTTTTTATTCGTATCTTTGCAGTGCCCATCTACAATTAGAAGGGGTTTCGAGGCTCGTTTTGGCAAGATCCAATTCGGAGCCTTGCGTTTTTATAAGACTTCATCCAGCTTCTTTTTCAGCATTTTTTTTATCTTTTTCTCACCGCTTGGTCTGTTCAGGTAATAGGCTGTCAACAGGTAATACCCGTAAGGGCTTCGTTGCGGTTCGAGAACGATTACATATTTTTCCACTGTATCATATACATATGTCCGGTAGATATTCTTACGGTGCTTCATGTCTCTTTCTTCACAACTGAATATTTCCAATACATGGGAAGTCCTTTCCTCGATATGATGTCGAATCCAGTGCAAACGGCAGGAACGATCTGGCTCGAAAACCCTTTTCTTCGTCACAGCACCTTCCGGCTCCTTGTCATCGGTTGTTGTTAGATGCATGAATTCTCGCTGCATGTCTATATCTCCGTCCGATTTGATAGGATAGATGCGTTTGGCACGAAACATGAATATTTCGTTATCTTCTATGTCTCGACAATACACCCTGTATAGTGAATCCTTGCGTTCCTTCTCCCCCAGATGCAGGATTTCCAGCAGTTCCGGGTATTTCTTTAACAAATTGAATGGCATAGGCTTACTTTTGCAAGTTGATAAAGAAAAGGTTGAACTTCTTATTTTTCAAGGGAGTGGTACATAATAGAGAAAGGTTTGTCTGTTTCCTTATTTTTTCGACAATCAGACGTTTTGCCCGTACCTTTCCTTCAATGGTTCCCCGTTGGATGCGCAAGTGGTAGTTTATCGCTCCCATAAGGATGTCCGCCAACTGGATAAAATGTACTTGATGCGACTTGACAAAATTAAAATCCCGTATAGCCGAATTGTATTTCAATATTTCCGCCAGCTTATGTAATTTCCGTTGGCTGCACGTGTCTTTGATGTCAAAATAGACATTATAGGTACTATCCATGTCCATTTGATGGTGCAATAACTGGTAATACATCCGAAAATAAAAATCATTGTAACTGTATTCTGTCCGTGTATTGTCTATTTCCGACTTATCCACAATGACCGCACGGAATTTCATATTGGTCATAAAGAAATAATCCACTATTTCATTATAAAGGGCAAAGGTTTTGTCCGAGATATTCGTCCATTTCAATTCCCCTTCGCACCCGTGTTTCTTTTTAATTTCCCGTATCTGCTTTTTGGCGAGAGTCATTTCATTGTACGGTATGCTTACATAACCGTATATCATATAAGGCTGTCCGTCATTTTCCAGATGCGTACTCTCGTCACAATATATGTTATAGGTCCTATGATTACACTCCATGGTGGTATTCATTTAACAATCAAAGTACAAAGATAGGGATAAAAAGTCATTCCCAAGAGAATACGTGCACTTTTTACTTTCTGTTTACGAATAAGTTACAGAGTATTTTATAGAATTATCAGTACCATGAATCATTTTCAAACTTAGAATTTGGACTAAAACAACAAATAAAAGAGCCGAAATGGAAAGTCATATTTGTTAAAAAGTCCTCATCTTTGCAAAATAATAAACTCTTATGAATTATGAAAAAAGGAATTGTATGCCTGTTGTTCTCAGGCCTTGTTGTTTGTCACACGAATGCTCAGACAGCTGTAGAAGGAAACAAGTTTTTGGATAATTGGTCTATTGGAATTAGTGCAGGAGGAACAACCCCTTTGACACATCACGCTTTCTTTGGAAACATGCGTCCAATCACGGGGATAGAACTGAATAAACAATTGACACCGATTTTCGGTTTCGGGCTGGAGGCTGTCGGAAGTTTTAACACTTCACGAAGCAGGACTGCTTTCGACCGCTCCAATGTCAGCCTGCTGGGACTGGTGAACCTGAACAATCTCTTTGGGACCTATACCGGAGTCCCCAGACCTTTTGAAATCGAAGCGGTGGCTGGAATCGGATGGCTACATTATTACATGAACCGGAGTACGGGAGTGGATCAGAACAGTATGTCAACAAAACTGGGCCTGAACTTTAATTTCAACCTGGGAGAGAATAAGGCATGGACATTGGCACTGAAACCTGCCCTGGTCTATGACATGAACGCTATGGGTTCCGAAGCCGTACGTTTCCATTCCGAACGGGCTGTATGGGAAATATCCATGGGGCTGAAGTATCATTTCGGATGTAGTAACGGGAAACACCATTTTACAAAGGTGAGACCTTACGACCAGCAGGAGGTAGATATGTTAAATACAAAAATTAATGAACTTCATGCACAGGCTGGTAAGAACGCTGCGGCATTGCAGGAGGCAGCACGCAAGGTAACGGAACTGGAGGCCGCGCTGGACAAATGCCTCAACCAAGAGCCTAAAATAGTGAAAGACACCATTGACAACACCAAGAAGACGTTGGAATCCGTCATAACTTTCCGCCAGGGCAGGACAACCGTTGACAACTCCCAACTCCCGAATGTCGAACGTATCGCTACTTATTTAAAGAGCCATAAGGAAGCAAGCGTGGTCATCAAGGGATATGCCTCCCCCGAGGGAAGTGTGGAAGTTAACGAGCGGATCGCCCGACAAAGAGCGGAGGCCGTGAAAAAAATGCTGGTGAGCAGGTATGGAATTGCAGGAGAACGGATTGTGACCGAGGGCCAGGGAGTGGGTAACATGTTCGAGGAACCTGATTGGAATCGGGTGAGTATCTGCACAATCAATGCAGCAAGTGATAAGTAGTATGACTTGATATGAAAAATTTCTATGATCATCCGGTAATGATGATAGAAACTGAAAAACTTTTAAAGAGGATGATATGGATGCTCTGTGCATTTCATTAATCCTCTTTTATTTAGAGAAAGATCTAATTAGAAGAGTATGTCTGGAAATAATTTTATTAGAAATTCCTCCCCTGTCATATGACTGGACTCTGGCAAACAGCCTCCTTCTGTTGTATCAATCTCCACCGGTCAATAAAGTTCAGGGATTAGGATTGCCCGGAATTTACAATAAACGATAAATAATCTTGTGAATTAAAATATGTAACATGACTAAAGCAGACATTATTAACCGTATCTCCAAAGAACAGGGGATCGACCGCCAAACCGTCACCTTGGTAATTGAGGGCTTCATGAAATGTGTGAAAGATACGCTCGGCAGGGAGAAAAGTGTATTCCTGCGTGAATTCGGCACCTTTTCTTTGAAGAGAAGGGCAGCCAGGAAAGTCCAGAATATCTCTCAACATACAACGATATTACTCCCCGAACGCCATGTTCCACATTTCAAACCTTCGGAATCTTTTTTAGCTTTTCGGAAAGAGGATAATCGAAAATAGCTCAGACTGGAATCGTTCCTTTTCGTTGTCAGGGAGGGGTGATTTTTGATGTGATTCATGGGAGTTTATCAATCATGTTCTGCTCCTGTTTTCCGATACCTTTCGGACATGGACGACAGGAGCATAGATGGCAGGATGATCATTTAGATTTCCAGTAAACCTGTAAATTGACTGTTATGCGTATTTTCAATCTTTCATTGCTGACCTCCATGTTCGTCCCCTTCCCGCTACCTGCTCAGGTAAGCGAGCATACATAGAGGTAACCGGTACTTCCGAGATAGAAATCGTGCCTGACAGGATTCATTACATTATTGGAATAAGGAAATATTTCAAGGAAAAGTTCGATGGCGTATCCTAGTCGTAAGAATATCGGGCGAAGGCCCTCTTGGCAGGATAGAAGAGATATTGAAACGGGGTTGGGAAACAGTCGGAGTTCCACGAAAGACAATCCGCACATAGGTCGTGGATGATAATTGGTATAAGCTGGAACAGGATTTTGGGGTTTCCAAAACATTCGATGTCACGTTACGTGATTTCAAGCAGATTGATGAAATTTCAAAATGGATGGACACACAAAAGAGATTCATATGATATATATAGATGAACCGGAACATAGGGATATCCTGTCTTATTACAGGACAGGGAAAATAGAAGCACTGAAAGCAGCACGGGAAAAGGCAGTTTATTTGCTGGAAGCGATGGGTAAGGGACCGGGTGAGGGTATCCGCATCATGGTAGAGAGGGATGTTGGAGAGGAACTGTTTGCCAGGGCCACATATCATCGGTTTCCTCGCTTCCGTTCGAGAGAGGCCACACGATAAAAAAAAGAGATTCGATGCTGGTCCGATTCGGAATCATGGACTGGTAAACCGTTATTGTAACGAATTCCAGCAGCCACCAGAATGTCCTCAAGAGAAGATACCGAGTATCCAGTGTATGCTGGAAGGGAGTTGGAACCTGTGATGAAATACCCGGTCATTTTCTCAGACTTGTAAATAGATTAATAAATTTAACTCACGATAATGGAAGATTATTACTTTATTATGAATGCCGGGGTAAAAGCCGGAGGGGAAATCACCCATGCGATTTTAGAAGGGAAAATTGTATCCGCACCAAAAGGATACGATGCCTTCACTGGGATTGAAGCAGCTAAGGAGAAGCTGGTCTGCGGGGAGATCCGTCGTCAAATGAAAGAATTCGGTATCGAGCTTGAAATCGTACCGGTAAATACAGATTTTTTACTACAATGAAGGAATATTGCGTTTATTGGTTTGAAAATGGGGAACCGAGGCACGAAGTGTTTTCCTGCCTGAGCGGGGCAGAGATGTTCTCCTGTATGATAAGAGGACGGGAAGGTGTGGAACACGTGGAAATATCTGAGGAGGATTTCCTTGACCCGGAGGAACTCCAGGAAATATATCCCGGAGATTTCTCTTGAATGTATGACATGAATCCGTGAAGTGTCTTTTGCCGTAACCTGGCGATAAAAGGAACATATCTGGTTACAAAATCGAACAGAATTAACCCTTATTGAATATCCACCGGTTAATCGTATACGCAAGATGAAAGCTCCACGGAAAATTAACACATGAACCAGTGGCCTCCTTCTTGTGTGTTGTTCCCTTATTTTCCTTTCAAGCGAAAAGGAAGAGATCGGGGAAACCGTAGTAAATCGGAAAACATGATTCATGTATCTGCCGTGATCCACTGACCTGACAGGCTATTTTTATACCAATATCGTGGATATAGAGGAGTGTGTAAGCAGAAAGGGACTGGAGCATGAAAGAATTCTCGTGTTTATGTCCACGAGTTCCACGAAAGCTGCGATATTTGAAATCATACATTCCAAAGGGAAGTGCGAGCGTAAAACGCTGAAAAAGTATGGTCCCCCGAAGAGATTACAGTAGAGGGCATAACGGGGACATTGAACGACGTGCAGGAATTAGCTCCTGCTTCGGTGTACGCCATGATCATAGGTTCCCATGGCATGGGATGACTTCCCGCGGATGGTACATAGGCGCGTTCCCTTTTTAGGATTAAAAAGCACTGGGAGTACTAGGAGTAGCTGCTGACACGCTATTTCGGGGACTGACCCGGGAGTACCAAACGGACGTGTGTGCCCTGGCTCGGGGGATTGTAGGCGCGGAAATCAAAATGGGTTACATCCTGTTTGACGATTGCTACATATCACCGTGGAGGTTGCCAATGAACTGAAGAAGTCACAGGATTCTTCATAGCCTCTACCAGTGAAATGATGACATACGGAATGCCTTACGCCACTGTGGGGGAGTTCCTGCTGGGAAGTCCTGATTACGGATCCCTTTGCGAAGAATTCCACAACTTTTATTCAACCTATGAAATGATGCCCTGCGGGACACTGGCTGTGACAGATTGCTCTGAATGGGATAATATGGCTGCTATCATGAAAAGTATCAATGACAGGTATGTTTTCGATAATTCCCTGCAAGGAGAGCTCCAGGGAGTGGACGGATACACGCCCGTCATCTTTTACGATTTTGCCGATTATATCCTCACCCTCTGTTCTGACCCTGTTCTGATCGCTCGGTTCTGGGAACAGTTGGACCGGCTTGTTACCTATAAACCCCATACGGGTAAATTATATTCCAGGGACAGAGGCCTCTTCTCATACGCACTTTCTCGGGCATAACGATCTCGGCCCCGAGCACTAATCCCATGGCCTTGCTGAAAGGTATGACCTCTTGGTACAAGGCCACACACGAATACCCCCGTGGAAAACGGACAAATGAAAATACCCGCGTATTACGCAAATATTCCCCTTTCTTCATAAAATTTCCGATAAGTTCGGACAGGATCGAAAATAATTCTACACGTATGTACCATATAAAATTTTGCAGTGATATTCTTATTTACAGTTTGTTCGGGTAGAAAGGTCACGAGAAAATCAAAACTTCAATTACTCTCGAACCGGAATGTGACAAATCTACGAACAGGAGGACAAACGAGGATACCTAAGCCGTAAATTGCACGTTTCCAGTATTCATCCCATATCTTTACGTCCGGTTTCAATCGGAACCTTAAAAATATTCACCATTTAATTTTTTCAGATTATGGACGAACAACCGGACAGCAGCCAGCAGTTAATGGACATCCTGCTCGTCATGGACGAGAAAGGCACGCTCCAAGCCGTCAGCGGAGTAAAGGACGGCGAGTTACAGACCAAGAACCCGCTGGAGGACAATAACGACCTCCTGCGGGTGGATCGCCACGGCGATATGTTTTCAAATTTCTTTTCCAACCTCTGGAGCCAGTTGAAAGACCCGACCCGCTTCCATTTCTTCCGTGTGCCGGAAGAGGAGGTGCAGCGGGTAGCCGCCGATTTCCGGCAGCGGGAGAGCCGGTCGGTCAAGACAGGTGAGCCGCTCCTCGCACAGTACGAGGTGCAGCCGCCCGTGCAGGCACAGCAGCAGGCCCAAGCCGGGCAGCAGCAACAGCCGGAGGGTGCGCCGCAGCAGTCCGCCGGGCAGACCGAACAGAATCCGCAGTACAAGTACCGCCCGGAGGACATCGACTGGAACAGCCTCGCCGCCCTCGGCGTGCAGCGGGAGCAGATCGAGGGCAACGGGATGCTCGACCAGATGCTCCGGGGCTTCCAGACCGACAAGACCGTCCGGGTGCATTTCCACTTCGACGGTATCTTGCACAGCAACGACAGCCAGCTCTCGCTCAAACCCGGCACGGACGGCAGGCTGACCGTGTGCAGCCACGGCATCCTCGACCCGGAGAAGATGCAGAAGCAATTCTTCGGCTATGACATCACCGACTCCGACAAGCAGGTGCTCCGGCAGACGGGCAACATGGGGCACCCGGCGACCGTCACCAACCGGGCGGGTGAGCAGGTCGAGGCCCTTGTCAGCCGCAACCTCAAGACCAACGAACTGGTCGCCTTCCCGCTCTCCAAGGTCAATATCCCGGCGGAGAAGAACGGGCATACCTTCACCCCGGACGAGATAGCCCGGCTCAAACAGGGTGAGGCGGTGGTCTGCCAGTTCCTTTCCAGAGCCAAGGAGGGGGAGCAACCCAAGATCTACCCGGCTCCCGTACAGTTCAGCGCAGCCAAGATGCAGCTCGAATTTCTCTTCGGCGACCGGGGCAGGCTGGCGATGGATGCGTACAAGACGAACCTGAAACAGACCGCCAATCAGGAGGTACCGAAGACTTTCCGCAAGCAGGAGCTTACCGAGAAGTCCCGCCTCGAACTCGAAGCCGGGGGAACGGTCAAGGTCTCCGGTCTGGTGGACAAGAAAGGAAAAGCCTACCAAGGCTACATCACATGGAAGCCCGGCGAGAAGCCCGCCTTCATGTTCCCCAAGGACTACAAGGCGGCATTCGAAGAGGGGCGTGTCAAGCCCGCCGTGGAGAACGAGGTGCAGGTGGCGGTCAATTCCGAAGGCAAGACTGTCGAGGCGACCCGCAACCTGAAAGAAGCCCTGCAATCCACACAGCAGCGCCCCACTGGGGAGCAGAAACAGCGGCAGGAGCAGAAAGAGGAACGGAAACAGTCACAGAAGCAGGAACAGCCCGACAAGTCCAAGCGCAGCCGGGGTGTCCGCCGCTGATTTCCCCCGCCACTCTGTAAATGAATTACACGGTTATCCCGTCCGAGCGGTGGGATAACTTTTGTCAAACCGTTAAATTTTAAAGAAATATGATTACAGCAGTTATCGCTGAAAAGCCTTCCGTAGCGAAAGATATAGCAAACGTGTTGAATGTCCGAGAGCGGCACGATGGCTACCTCTCAGGTAACGGCTACCTCGTTACCTGGGCGTTCGGCCATCTCGTCCAGCTTGCCATGCCCGAAGCATACGGCTATGCGGGCTTCCGGCGTGAGAACCTGCCCATTCTGCCGCAGGAGTTCAAGTACATCCCCCGCCAGATACGGGAGGGCAAGGAGTACAAGCCCGATCCCGGCGTGCTCAAACAGTTGAAGGTCATCAGGGAGGTTTTCGACCGTTCCGACCGTATTGTCGTGGCGACCGATGCCGGGCGTGAGGGTGAAGCCATTCATCGGTACATCTACAATTACCTTGGTTGCCGCAAACCCTGCCTGCGCCTCTGGATATCCTCGCTGACTGACCGTGCCATCCGTGACGGGCTGGACAAACTCAAACCCGGCAGTGATTACGATAACCTCTATCGCGCCGCCGAAGCCCGTGCCATCGCTGACTATCTGGTCGGCATCAACAGCACACAGGCACTTTCCATCGCCGCCGGACAGGGAATTTTCTCACTCGGACGTGTACAGACCCCCACGTTGATGATGATTTGTTCCCGTTATCTGGAAAACAGAAATTTCACTCCGCAGACCTATTATCAACTAAAAGTCACGGTGGAAAAGGACGGCACGCCCTTCTCCGCCATTTCCGAACACAAATACGAAACTCTTCCGGTAGCAGCCGCCGCCCTTAGTGCCGTTACCACCACGGGTATGGTCACGGTAGCCGATGTACGGTGCAAAGAAATGAACCAAGAGCCACCGCTGCTTTACGACCTTACCACGTTGCAGAAGGAAGCCAACAACAGGCTCGGCTTTTCAGCGGACAAAACCCTTTCCATAGCACAGTCGCTTTACGAGAAAAAGGTGCTTAGCTACCCCCGTACCGGCTCCCGCTTTATCTCGGACGATGTTTTCGATGAAATCCCATCCCGCATTGCCCTTTTAGAGCAATACTCCGCTTTCTCCGCCTGTGCCGCCACTCTGAAAGGGGCGGCACTCAACCGCCGCAGCGTGGACGCAGGGAAAGTCACCGATCACCATGCCTTGATTGTCACCGAATGCTTGCCCGGCGAACTGCCGGAGGACGAACGCAAAATCTACGATATGGTTGCCGCCCGCCTGCTCGAATCCTTTTCCACCCGTTGCATAAAGGATGTTACAATAGTTCGTTTCATCGCAGGTAACAGTGACTTTATCACCAAAGGGACAATTATCAAGTCTGCCGGATGGCGTGCCGTCCGTGGTGAGAGGGACGAGGAAGAAGGCTCCGCCGCCCTGCCGCCTTTACAGCCCGGCGAAACTTTCCCCCTGCAATCAGCGGAAAACATAGAAAAACAGACCAAGCCCCGTCCTCTGCACACCGAGAGCAGCCTGCTTTCGGCAATGGAGAGTTGTGGTAAGGAGTTGCAGGAAACCGAACTGCGGGACAGCCTGAAAGACATCGGTATCGGTACGCCCGCCACCCGTGCATCCATTATCGAAACTCTGTTTTCCCGTGACTACGTGCATCGTGACAAGAAGAACCTTGTTCCGACCGAGAAAGGTCTGGCGGTGTACCATACCGTAAAGGGCAAGCGCATTGCAGATATCGAAATGACCGGACAATGGGAAACCGCCTTGGCCCGCATCGAGACGGGTGAGATGGACGCAGCCACGTTCCGTAAGGGAATCGAAGTCTATACCACTCAAATCACCGAAGAACTTTTACAGGCGCAGGTATCGGTTGCAGACGGTGAACGCATCCCTTGCCCCAAATGCCGGTCCGGGCGCATCCTCTTCTATCCGAAAGTCGCCAAGTGCAGCAACGTGGATTGTGGACTAACTGTTTTCCGCAGCAAGGGCGGGAAGGAGCTTACAGACAAACAGCTTACCGACCTTATAACCAAAGGTAAAACATCCCTTATCAAAGGCTTCAGAAACAAGGATGGCAAAGTCTTCGATGCGCACGTCATCTTCGACAAGGACTGTCGCACCATGTACGAGTTTCCGCCCCGCACTGACAGGGCAAAAGGAAAGGACGGCACACGATGAACAGCTGGTTATCCGTAGAAGAAGCCGCCCGTATCTGTGAAACGGACGTGCAGCGTATCACCCTCTGGATGAACGGCAACCGGATCGCCTTTGCCCGTTTCGATAATGTTCTGATGATTGACTGCACATCCTTTTTCGCCCCCTTCGAGCATAGCCGGACAGCCACCATCCATGACGATATGCAGCCGGAGAAAGGACGGGGCAGACGGGATTTTAAAATATCACATCCTTAATCCTATAACAATTAGTCTGCGCCAATCGGTCACTCCGAAAGAGCGGTCTTGCCCTTCCCCATGACCGGATGGCAGACGTTCAGGGCAGTAATACCCCGAGCACTTTCAATCTCAAATAAAAAAGAATAAAATGGAAACCCAAAACAATATCTTTAGCTATGCAGCCCTGCTTAAACAAGTTAAGGCACGTGTAGCACTCGCCCGGAAAAAGGCCATCTACACAGCCAATGAAGAAATGCTTACCATGTATTGGGATATTGGCAAACTGCTATCCGAAAGTCAGAAGCAAATCGGTTGGGGGAATAATGCCCTTGAACAGTTATCCAACGACATGAAGAATGATTATCCGAAAGTAAAAGGATTCTCCCCACGTAATTGTAGGTGCATGATTCAGTTCTATAAAGAATATAATCAAGGACTTACAATTTGGCAACAGCCTGTTGCCAAATTAGAAATGTCAAATGTAATCCTTCCGGTTAAACAACTAAGTTGGTCACACAATGTGGTCCTGATGCAAAAGGTAAAAGACCTCAAAACCAGGTATTGGTATATGATACAATGCCTCAAAAACGGTTGGGGGCGTAACTTCCTGGTCGAAGCCATCAACCAGGATTACTACAATACTCACGGTGCACTGGCAAATAATTTCGATACCACCCTTCCTGAAATACAGGCCAGACAGGTAAAAGAAACCTTGAAAGATCCCTATATTTTCGATATGCTGACTTTTACCGACGAGTATGACGAACGGGACGTGGAATTAGGTTTGATTAAACACATAGAGAAGTTCCTTCTCCAAATGGGGTCAGGTTTTGCTTTCATGGGCAGGCAGTACCGCATCGAAGTTTCGGAGAAGGATTTTTATATCGACATCCTCATGTACAATACCTTTATGCACAGGTATTTAGTTGTGGAGCTGAAGCGGGGGGAGTTCCAGCCCGAATATATCGGCAAGCTAAATTTTTATTGTTCGGCAGTGGACGATATTCTTTGCCGGAAAGGGGATAGCCAGACAATAGGCTTGCTGCTTTGTCAGAACAAAGACCGCATCATGGCTGAATACGCTTTGCGTGATGTACACAAGCCTATAGGCATTTCAGATTACGAATTAGGCAAGGCATTACCCAAAGATATTAAATCCGGGTTACCTTCTATTGAAGAATTGGAGAATAGACTTAGCCGGAAGTTACAAGATAGTGAAGATGCGATTTAAATTCAGGCAACAGTGATGCCTGAATTCAACAAGAAGAGTGCGACCCTGTTGCACTTTTCTTACTATTTACGCATTTCCTCCTTGCCGTCCGTCACCTTGCAAGACCGTACTACCCATGCCATACCGTTGCCTCCTGCAACCTTCAGTAGCATAATTACCACCATTTCATCCGCCAGTCCGTTATTCAGCAGCATAGCCGCAATTTTTTCACCGCATGCGATCATTCCCCCGTCACCCGCGGCTTTCACCCGTGAGAGTTCCTCCACGGCATCCCCCGTAATAAACATAACGGAGTGTTCTTCCGTCAGGTTACAATCGGCTTGCGCCACTACAGAAGTTTCTTTCTCCGTGAGTAGTCAGTCGAGGTAATTCACAAAGGCATCCAGACAAATTTCTTTATCCGGGAGCTGGTAACCCGCTTTCAGGACAGCATCGTCCATCTGTTTGTCGGCACGGGCGGCGCACCCGTCAATGGTTGGGTACACATACAGAATAATCTGTTTCACAAGACTTTTCTTTTATCGGTTATACCCGCCGGCCTCCATAAAGGAACAGCGGAACTCACACTATCCTAAAATAAGGGAGTGTCCCCCTGTAAACCGAATGGGCAGGCTCATGCTGTATGGTATACACAGCATACGCATTGCGCTATTCGCCCGGTTTATAAAAAAAATCCAGTTTTTTACTTTAAGACGTTTGGTGAACATCCGATCTGTATCATCATAATCCGTCTTCATTCAGGCCGGGCAATGAACCTTCATATTTTCGTGCAAATATAGTGTCAGCCTGCCGGCGACAAAAGAATAGCCCTGCTTTAACTCACAGCCAAGCAGGGCAGTCGTTTACTCGTTGCTTACGTCCGAGTACAGGGTAAACGTATGGGGGGATGGTCTGTTTATGCTTTTCATCCGCTTGCTTTCTTTTCCGGCTTTTTCCTCTCCGTTACCGCATCGAATCGGTTGCGGATAAACTCATGCACATCTTTTGCCCGGTAGAATACTTTCCCGCTGATCGTGAAGTAAGGCAGCAGCCCGATAGCCCGGTATCGTTGCAACGTCCGGATGCCGACTTTCAGTAGCAGGCACAAGTCCTGATTATCCAGCACTTCTTCGCCGTCCAGTTGGCTGTTCTTTTTCAGTACCCTTTCCAGCAGTTTTTCGGTCGTATCGAACCGCTGCATGATCCGCTGCATCCAGTTTTCAAATTCTTCCCTGTCCGTGTACATAGTAATCCCCTTCCTTTTCAACGATTTCCTTCTCACGCATATAGCGGATATATCCCTTTGCCGTCCGTTCCTTCACTTCCAGCATTTCCTGTATCAGTTCGCACAGTTCGATATAGCCGTACTTCCCCTGCCGGGTGAACGCTTCCCGTGCCATTTCCGTCAGTTCCTTCTCCTTGCGCCTCTCCTTTTCCACGCGGGGCTTTTCACCCACATATACGGGCATCCCCTTCTGTTTGTCCCAGCGGAACTGCATAATCGGAATATCCAGCGGGCTGCCGTCACGTACTTTCAACGCTTTCACTACCGATATTTCCGGATTCTTGTCCTTCTCTATCGAGAGGATAGCTGCGGACTTGCGCTGCAACTCGCTGCCCAAGTGCCCCCTTAATTTCAAGCCGTTTGGAACGAAATGCACCACGGCGGCGATGCACGTGCGGTAAATTCCCGCCAGTCGGTAAATCTCGTCCACGAGTGCCACGCTTTCCCCTTCGTCATTGGTGCAGCGTATCAAGTCCGCCACCCCGTCGATCACCACCAGATGAATCCCCCCGTGCAGGTAATGGTACTTGTCCATACTCTGCATGATGGCAGTCAGTCGTTCGTTCCGTGACATGCCCGTCAGGCAGTACACATGCAGGTAGGGCGGCATTTTCTCCCGTCCGGCACGCCGCAGTATCCGCCCCGTATTCTTGTATAGCTGCAGCTCGCTCTGTTCCGTGTCGTAGAGCAGCACCGCGCGCCCGTTCCGGTTCGGTTCTACCCGAACACCCAACAGGTCCGTATTCGTTTCCTTCTCCTGAATCGCCCCGGCAACCAGCGCAGCCGTATAGTTGCTTTTTCCCGTGCCTTCCCCGCCGGCGATACAGAGAATATTCTCTTCCGAACCTAGGGGGACGTCCCCGGCGGTCACGATGGCAACCGCCTGTTGTGGTGGGTTGTCGTAATCGACCTCACAGGATTTCAGCATCGCCATCGTGTCACCGTATAGGCTGTCCAGCATTTTAAGGAATAGTTTTACGAGCTCGTCCCGTGTCCGTCCCGCTTTGAAATAATCCGACACGTCCTTGTCCGTTTTTTTACCCGTCAGCGGCAGCACCATCCGTTTCACCCCGTACTCCGTTAGTTGCTGTCGGTGTTTTTCAGAGCTTTCCAGCCCCATTTTATCCACATCGTACAATAGCACGATATGTTTGAACCGATAGATTAACTTCCGGATAATCTTCGTAGGGATCACCGATGTTTCCGAATTGAAACAGACCGCATGGAATCCGTGTGCCTCCAGCGTCAGCACATCCTTTTCCCCGCCTGTCAGGAACAGCGTGTCACCTTTGGGCGGTAACTCTTCCAGTCCGAAACAATAGTTGTCACCCGTATGGCCGCCATATACGAACCGTATTTCCGATTTCGGGCGGTACACCTTCACGCCCCATTTCCCCACGTACCCGAACATCGGTTCTATGGTCGTGGACGTGAAACCGAACGCTTTCCCGTCTTTCGTTTCACTCCAGTACTCCTTTAGCGACCTTACCCCATATCGGTTCAGTACCGCTTCCGTTATCCCGTATTCGGCCCAATACTCCAGTTCCTTTTCCGTGAACGGCTGCCCGACCGTCCGGTACGGTCGGGGTTTGTGTTCCGGCTCCGTCGCTCGTTCTTCCGTTCCGGTCGGTCCTTCCGCCCCGGAAACGCCCCGCATGGCAGCCTGCCGTCTCTGCATCGTTTCCGGTGGTACATCCCCACCGATACCCAGGCACAACTCACGGTCTATCGTTTCCAGTATCTCCACGAAATCGGCGGCGTTCTTGCAATCCAGCCCCTTGATTTTCGCTACGATAAAGAAACAGTCACCGGAATAGTCCCCGTTCCCGAAGTCCTTCATCTTATACGTTCCGCTACGGCGGTCATAATACACGTTACACGAAGCCCTGCTGTCCTCGTACAGTGGGTTCAGGAAATTTCTGCCTACCCGCCACTTCACGGGCAGATAGTGGCGGAACACATCCAGTCCGTTACTCGTCCTTGCCAGTATTTCCTCTTTCCTTACCATACAGCCTCTGTTTTCGTTGGTACAACGGATGTTGTTCAATCATCCGGTCGATCTGCTTGTCGGGTGTTTCCCGCATCCACCGTTCCCGGAACTGCTCTACATCCGTCCGGCGATAGTAGATTTTCTTCCCGCAGATGGAAAAGGCGACGATCCGGTTCGTGCGGTAACGTTGCAAGGTACGGGGGCTGATTTCGAGGTACTCGCATACCTCGCTGCCTGTCATCCACTTGCCCGCTTTCCGGCATCTTTTCCCTTCCTGTTCCTGCTGCCCATCCGTTTCCCTTTGCCGGTACTTTTCCACGCATGCCGCTATCCCGTCTATCTTCTCCACGAGGGCGGCAAAAGCTTTGCTTTCAATTGTTATTACCTCCATAATCATTGATAATTTGATTGTTGGATGCAAAGGTCCGTCTATTCAGCCATTTTTCTTACCATGTTCGTAGCAGCCTGCTAATTTTTTTTCTGGATACAAAAAAAAGCCTCCGCAGAGCTTTCCTATGACTTTTGCGGTGGCTGCATATCACTTTTTATGGGTTCCCATACAGCAAAGGGCGATTTGGCAGCTTGCTGCGAACCTGCTAATTTCCCATCGGTCTTGTAGGGGATTACCCGTCCGCTTCCTCCATTTTTTTCAACAACTGCTCCCTCATTTTATCAAGATATGCCGTCCGGTTGTTTTTACGGTTTCGCATGGCAATGAATGTGTGATATACATCCCCGAGATCAATATGTAACATTTGCTCGAACAGCGCTGCGATGTCAACGATACTTGCTTTTCCATTATCCACGCTTCCCATCGCCCAGATACCATATATCAGCTCTACAGCCGCTGTTTTCCTGTCAGTCCAGTGATGGTCCTTTTCCCGCATGGCATCTGAACCGTTCACTACCAGCAACACCTTCCGGTTCAGGTACCCGAGTAGCATCTCCGCTGCTATCAGCCGGGCGGCAAGCAGGTCATATCCGGTTGACATGACCGGATCCTCTTCCAGTATGAAACTTCCATGCTCCGGGCTCAGTTCCTTTTTGGCACGACAAAAATAGTAGTGGTCCCGATAGGTCGTCCCACTCCGGTAATACTGGTAAAAGGGGAGATCTCTTTCCAATTTCTGTTGATACTCTTTGATCGCCTCACGGTAATGTATCTGTGCAATCTCCGCACAACATGAACAGCTGCTCTCGATCTGGTATATTCTATAATAATACAGCAGGCGTCCCGTTAGGGCGGGTTTGTAATATTTGAAAAAACGGATTTCCTCTTCCACCGTGGAGAATGGATGGCCAAGGACATAGGCCCTTAACTCGCGGCATTTTTCCCTTAGGAATGAAACCATCTCCCGGCAGGTTGGTATCACCTGCTGTCCCTCCATTCGGGAGGATTCTACACTCATCCTCCTTTCAACCTCTTGTAACAAGTTATTAAAGTATGTTTCTATCATTTCATTATTTTTTTGGCTGCGTGATGCTCTTCACGTAACATGATTGATTATATTTTCTTCAATGACCGGTGGACAGGTATCGTGTTTGTTTTTGTCGATAGCGATATTCCGGTCGGCCTGCTTGTCTTTATAAATAAAAAGACCGGAGAAAAACTGTAATACAGTTCCCTCCGGTCACGTTCCTCACTCTTTGGAGGAACGTCCTCCTCGTGACCAGCCTATGGCAGGTCTCTCACGCAACGCACATATCCTTTTCTGTTATTCACAAGCCTGTTTGTATCCCCTGCCCACTGGGTATCTACAGTCGTTACATACCTCAGATATCCGTCAGCATACATTTGATAACCTGCACTGAATGATCGGGCTCCATTCATATCTCGCTTGGAGAATCCTGTACGTGAATGGATAATATAGGGATTGGATGCGTTATTAGGATACAGGTTTCCTCCAAAAGTATAACGTTCCTTTGCCTCCCGCAAATCCCAGTCGAACAGACTTCCGACCATTATCATCAGCTCGGATTCATTAGGTAAACGCCATGTACCCAAATCGCTCTTATCAGGCTTCTGATAATAATAAGCACATGGAGAGTTCCCTCTCTCTATATCGCTCATCAAGGTACTCCAAGTATCGTAGTAATAGTCACCCTGTTTGTTAGGATTGTTCAGTTCCTTCGGTCTGTCTATTCTATTGGCCATATATTTGGCGACTTCAAACCCTTTCTGATAAATTGTGTTGACCTGTGAATTTTCGTTATGTGCCGGAAGTTCATAAATAGCCCTTGTAGCCCTGGTGGTATTGGTAGGTAGATTATCAGCCCTGAAAATCAGATACTCATTCTCTGCCCAATTGTTGACCAGTGACTTATTCAACTCCTTGTCTGCTTCCTCAAGATGATAGCTGTTCCCTTCCGTGGTTTCCAGCACTCCCAAATCCCTGATCAATCTTACGTCCGAATAAGGTGTTCTTTCTCCGGGAGCTCCTCCTTTTTGATAATCGAAATTAAGCAATGGAGTCATGCTATGCGATTCTTCTATAAAGATAATAGGATTAGGGCTGCTCAATGTCAAGTTGGTACTTCCCATAAAAGCTCTCGAGGTAAACAATGCCGTGGCATTGTCTTTCGGAGCGTGTCCGTACAGTCTGGCGGTTAAGGGTAATGTACGTTCCGCTACATACAACATATTTGTTTCACAAACAGAAGGAATATACCATTGCATTTCATTTGCCTGCACCTGTCCGTCACGGTTGTTGTCTCTGTTTCTTAAAAAAGGAGAAAAGCAGGCGTATGTGGCATGATAATTCTTCAGAGCCGCATTCGTATGATCCTTGCTTAATGTCAGTCTCGCATTATCGACCTTTGTCATAACTTGCCACAAAGTTTTCTCTTTTCCCCTACTCATGGGGTCAGGCATTGTATAATTCTTCCATCCTCCGACACGTCTGCTCATGACAGACCAGGTGTTTGACCAGCCATTGGTATAATATTTATTATAAAAAGCATCCGCCTCTCCGGGACCTTTTACCGACCAATCCAAATCAAGTGTTTCATTTACATTTTCCACACCCCAGACGCGCATTCCATCAGGGCAGTTGATAAATATTGTTTTTATGGACATCTGTCGAATGGAAACAATAGCCTGATGATAACGTGACTGTCCGTCGGGAGAAATTTCGCGTGACGTGTTCACCAATAAATCAAGAGTTCTGTCCGGAGCATTGGCAAAGGTTTTCCACAGATTCTTGTCCTTGCGGGCATTCGCCTGCATGGGGTTCCGATCGTAGAAATACTCGTTGGCATAAACGGTCACTTTACAAAGTTTTGTAGTAGCATTGAACACATTGCCAGGATCGTTCATTAATTTGTAAAGGAACTGTTCAAGCGACAGCAAATTTGCACCAGTGTTTGAGAAATACTCCATCGTCTCGTTGCCGTTGTCTGCCAGAGTACTCGGATGGACATAGAATTTGAGCCATTCTGTATCGGCCTTTTTATTCATGGAAGGAACATAGCGGTTTCTTTTTAAATTTTCTAATTCCTGCTTCGTATAAGAAACGACCTTGTCACAGAACGGGGTACGTACAGCGAAAGAGATTATGGCATCACTCTTCAAACTTCCATTGGAATTGAAGATAGCAAGTTCGTCTTTTTTGAAGCGTATCAGCCCCTGCTCATAATGACAGTCAAAATTGAATGACCTGTGTGCATCATATACCAGCCCCTCCGTTCCGGGAGCAGGTTCTTTCTCGTCATTCTTGTCGGATTTTGCTTCCACAACCAGGTCGTTCATGCCCTTGATAGTCACATTATAGGTATAATGTACGTTACGTTCTATATCATAATCATTGACCGGATCTTCGGTTGATGTATATCCCAGGTAGATACGGTAAGTCACTCTTCCGAAACGTTCGGTAGGAGTCGTTCCGGTCACCATATCCTGACGCAACTCACCCGTAAACTCAATATAGGGAGCCAGATCCGGGGCATATTCCGTCTTACCGTTCTGCAGGTTCGGCTTGCCGGTTGCACCTGCCACAGGAGTCTTCAGTTGCTTCTGTCTCAGGTCATACCCCTTCCTCTCCGCGTTGTAACCGGGAGAGGTGGGAGTGATCATTTTTTTTGCCAATTTTCGGTTTTCCGGGACGTAAAACGTAGTAGTAGTAGTAGTAGCGTCGCCCTCGAACTGAAATAATTCGGACAACCAGTACGAATCCGCCTTCACCCCGCCGGCATCCCAGGAGGCTTCGGCGTCACTGCCCTTGGCATGCTCGGTAACAAAGGTCGAGGCCGGTACGTTACCGACTCTCCATGTCCCGGGTACGAACGTAAGCCCGCCGGCAGTTTTCAAATTAACTGTAATCTTGGCCTCACAACGCTTCAAAGCAACCTCTATCCGTTGGGTAGCCTTGGAAACCGTCACCTGATCGGTCACCGACATCAGCAGGTTACCGTTCGGACGGAACAAAGTACGTACAGTCAAGTCTGCCTTTAATTTCTCCAGATCGGACAGGCTTGTAATTCCGTTCAGGACATCCGGTTCGATATGAAACAGTCCGTCACCATCCGATTTATAGTTTGCCAGCAGAAACAGCGTCTTCTCTCCCGTGGTGAGATTGATATTCTTCAACAGCCCCATGCTGGTGGGTGCATCCTTATCTTTCTCGCCCGTAGCCGTTTCCAAATCGGTCGCAGCCTGATAAAGTTCGCTCCTCGGGTATTCGCGGGAAAACTCCACATCACCGGAAGCGTTGAAAACCCACAGATAAAGATCATAGATTTCTCTCTCCTCGCTCTCCAGTAAGGCGGAACGTGTCTTGGCGGTGTTGGCCGCCGTACCCACGCTTATATCCACCGTGGTAGGTATTCCTTCCACCACACCGCTTCTTTGAAGAATTTCTTCATCCGTACAATATGTAAGGAAAGGAAGTAATAACATCAAGAAACAAGTTATTTTAAGTTTATATAGTTTCATAATGAATAAAATTTATCATGATAAATTCTCGTGTACATCATTGGAATGGAGGAAGATCCACCTTTTTACTATTCCAAGGCTCAACCCGGTAAATAATCTCTTTATCTGAAGATTCCGGCAGGACTATGAATACCTTATAATCTCTGTTCGGGTAAATAGGTCCGGAATATACTCCGGGAGAACTCTCTTCACCAACATCAAGCAGAAAGGTCCTCTTTCTTGTTGGTGAAACATTCCCGCCTGTAACATACCCCACTGTCAACTGTATCTTCGGGTGGAGCTGTCCCTTCTGCCAGGAATTACTTTCCGGAATGTAGGGGGCAAGATACTGGGGTAGAAAAAGTTCTTCATATTTTCGGTTTTCCATTTGCACATAATCAATCTTTCCGTCGGCGGCAAAAGGGGCTTCGGGTATAATCGTTTGTACCCCATTCTTTATCCCGTAGGAATATGTACCTGTATGTTCCATAATCTTTCCTGTTCCTGGGGTGGAGGCACCCAGTTGGGCTTTTTCCGAATCATTTTCCCTGAAAGAGGGGGACATCAACACCGGAAAGTTTAAAAACGCGATCTTCTTATAATCATACCTTCCCTGAGCGGAGCGGGCTGCGCTTGCGATATATATTCTGATACGGGCAAAGTCACGGAACAGAGGAATCGTAATCTCTTGTACCTGCCCGCCGGAAGAAGAAGGACGGACTGTTTCTACCATCTTCCCCGAGAGCATCCCCATGTGCAGCCTATTGGACACTCCGGGATCATCCGACCAAGCGCTTCGGGTAGTCTCTGTCCAGTCTATAACCTGTTCATTTGTTGGAGAAGGAGTTACACCGTCATAAGGATTGACTGCGGGCAGTCCCAAGCCTCCATCTTGCCGCTCTTTTATAATAGCAGGAAACGCGGTTCCCGCAATGTCTTCTTTTGAGATTTCTTCCATACCGGATACTGAAAAAAAATCCCATGGAATCTTACTCCGAAGATTTCCCTCGGGAGTATAATAAGGCAAATCCTTTCCTGTCTGGTTAGGGACATAGAAAGCATAAAATTCGGTTTCACCTTTCGGGATGCGTATCTTCACTTGATATTCGCCATCCGCTCCGGTTGAATTGAATGGAAGCAACTGGCTATACACATACCGGTTTAGTTCTTTATTAAAAAGCATAAGCGCTATCCTTGGTTGGGCAGGAGACTGGGGAAACAGCGTACCGGTCTTATGCCAGTTGGAAGGATCGGAGGAATAACTATCCAGCATTTCGCTTTCACCGGCTTCAATTCCTCTGGTTGACAGATTCAGTCTGACTGTCACGGCATCTTCATTGATAAATCGTTCCGGAATATTATCTTCACTTTTCTGACAGGATGCCAAAACAAAGACAAGGGCCAGCAGTATTACTATAATAGAATACCCTATAGCCTTTAGCATATGAATATATGTAATAGTTTTCAGCATAATTTTCATCAATCTGTTATGGGAACCACGTCGACGGCCTCCCATGGTTTTACACTTATACTCAGCGAGAGAGGATTCTGGCGGAAAAACAACGGAAGCACCGCTTCCTGCCGCTCCGTTATCCGTATCTGCTCGGAATACTGTGCGATATATTGTGCCACATTTACGGTGCAAAGGACCTTTTCACCCTGCATAAGGCTGATTTCCAACGGGTCCTTGTCGTCAAAGCGCAAAGTGTTGAAATCAAGCACGAAGCGGTCATTCTTCTCGCCTGCGACAAACGGCAGGTCAAAAGAAGTCTCACCGGACCGTCGTCCGGAAAAGGAGAAACGTGCGGAAGTCGGTTCCATGACCAGCTGGAAACCCTCCCCTTTGTTCTGTTCAAACCAGGTCTGCACATTGTTGTCATCATCGGAAAGGACCACCGCATGGATTTTCACATGTTGGGAATACAGGCGGACCACATCACGGGACTCGTTTAATACTTTAGAGGTGATGACAGTCTCACCCAGATATAGTCTGTCAAACGTACCGGATGCCCGTCCGTCTTTTTCTATAAGTTCGGGGCGGGAGACCGACGTACCTTTGTAATTGTCCTCCTTGCTGATCGTCGTTTCTTTCAAAGCGTTGCCTACGGCCACTACTTTGTAATCCCCTTCCGGAAGTGTGACTTCCAGCGGCGAAAGCAACCGTTCTTTCTCCAGATGATGTTTCTCTACCAGATTTTCATTTTTGGCATCAAAAATAAAGACATCGATACCATCCACATATTCCTGTAGATGTTCCTGACTGTCATCAGCCAGATAGGAGAAGATAATCGTATTACCAAGACAGCCGCTCAAGTCATCATATACCCGGTTACAAGCAGTCACGAGATATAATGTAATCAACAGGCTCAGCCATGCGGATATGTATCTTATATTCATACTTTATAGAAATTATTATAAATCAATACTTATAATCTCCCCGAAAGAGAAATGACATCTATCTCTTATCGGTATTAAAAAGGGAGGGGGAGATTGTCCCCTCCCTAAGAGTACCGGACTGATTCTGGTATTAACCAGTCAAGGACAATACGGGAAGATTAGTCCGGCAAACGGCCATTACTCTCTATATGTTAGTCAAGGATCGGATATACATTTACAACAGTCCAAGGCTGTACTTGGACGCGTACAATCACATTTACATTTTCATCTACGAAATCTTCTCCTCCTTCAGGGTCAGGTGTTACTCCTTCGGGAATAGTCGGGTCAACATCCACCAGAATACCATTACCGTTGTTGATTTTGGACAAGTCGATATTCAGCAGTTTACCGGCCTTGTTAGCAGTGGCGTCTAGACCTGTTGTCTGACCTTCGGTGGCAGTATAGGCGGTAATATTAAGGAAACGGCGGTCCGCACTCACCTTACCACCCTCTTTGAAGATGAAATGTAAAGTCGGAGCATCCCCGTTTTTACCGTAATTGGTCACCTTATCAGTAAAGAAATTGAAAGCGGCAGCCTTCGTCCCGTCGAAAGTAAAACCATTGGCTTGGTAATAGGATGCGACATCAGACAAGTCTGTATTTACATCTGGTTTGAACGTACCGTTGGTAAAGTCGTATCTTCCGCCGGCATAGGTCTTGGCGTGCATTAATCCGTTGGAACTACGGTCGGAAACATGGAATTTATTATAGAAACGGTTCATCACGATACCTGTATTCTCCGCTGTTACATCAACAACCTGAAAATACTTCTTCCATTCGGCTTCTTTGGGGGATTTGCCGGTCTTTGCATCATATTTGCCGACAGCCTCTACAAAAGCTGCCAGAGCTTCTGCCGCCGTCTTTCCGGCATTGTTTGTCATCCAGGTTTTCTGCCATGTCTCAGCCGCCGTTTTCCCGTCTTGTGTCCATTCAATCTTATTAAATTTCGTACCCAGTACCTGGAAGCGGTTCATGTTGCCGGCAAGAGTAAATTCCGCAGCTTTAACCGTTCTCTTGTCCTGCTGTGGGTCCACTCCATAAGGTTCCTGATTCAGGACGGTCAATTCCTTTGCATCCGCATAGATGACTTCACTGATTTGCGGTCTGAGTGCATAGTCCGCAATGGCGGCAATATTTGTTTTCTCTGTTGCAATTGCTCCTTGTGGATTACAGATTACAACTGCTATTTTTGCGGTATTATCTACATTCTTGAATTTATATCCGCCCGGATTGGCTGTGGCAGATATTGCGGTCGCATTTATAAGCTTGGACCAATTCGCATCGTTTTTTACAAATTCCTCGGCTACGGTTATCTTTCCATCCTTGTCTGTAAGATACACATGTACCTTCTCCAGACTGGCAGCGGCTTGATCTTCCACTTTCCCTTGTAAGTCCCCCATGGCAGCACGGGTTCCCACCTGGGTGGTATTAAGTGCCACTACCACATCAACCGGCTGGTTACCCTCTGGTAAGACCGGATTTTCTTCGTTGTTACATGCAGCGAACAACGCCAGCGAGGCCACTGCGAAATACTTCATTACTTTCATGATTCGAATTGTTTTTAAATTAAAATTACTAAATTTACTAAACCTAAAACTAAACTATGTCTGAGTTACATCTCTATCCGTTGATTGTTTCTCCCGTCCTTGGGCTGTTCGGGGAGTTTTTGCTTGGGAGCTATATCTATACCGGCTTTTTTGAGCAATTCTTCCGCCTTCCTCCAGTCACCTTTCATGTGATAGGCGACAGCCATGGGGAAAAGGGAACGGCTGTCATTCTTTACCGGTTCCAGCACCCGCAACGCGCCGTCTGCATCCTGCCCGTATTTCAACAGGGCGTTGGCGTAGTTCAGGATTGCCACAGCATCACCCGGGAACTGCCCGTAGCCCCTCTTGTACACCGGAAGAGGGTTCTCCCCCCGGGAAACGTACAGCTCGGCCAATTGATACATCTCGTGCAGGCTGAGACACTCGGGTTTCGTCTCAAAAATTCCGGGAAGTTCCTCCATCGCGTATGGTCTCACGTCAAAGCTGAGACTGAAAGTCGTACGTCGCAGCCTCGGGTAGAATTCTTCCAGTAGAATATGGTGAGTCTTGCCATTATCCAGTTCGCGAATAGCCGACTCACGCTCCGTATCGCTTTGGTTATCCTCGATGATAAAAAGGATCTTGTCCTTGTTGGCAAGGGTAGAGGCATTGACCTCCTCCTTGAGTCCGTCCCAATCCTCCCCGATGCCTTCGGTACGAAAAACAGGTGCTTTCTTCAGGGCGGGGTATTGATTGGAAACATAGCCTGAAAGGGTCTGGGTACGTCGTTGTGCGAGGGACTTGTTGTACTCGAAGCCTCCCTCGGGAGAGGCATAGCCTTTTATATGCACCTCTTTGAGTTCCGTTCCGCGGATATTCAGGTTTTCCGACAGGAACTTCCTCAGCCTGTCAAGCTCCCGGGCATTGCCCGCAAACCGTTCCTGCAAATCGTGACGTGCAACGGGAAAGACCACCTTGCAGTCAAAGGAATCCTTGTAGCATTTGATCATAACCTTTTCCGGTTCAATGAAATTGTAGGCATAATCCTTCTCCTCAAAAAGTGGGATACCGGCTTGAAAGGCGATGTCCCGGCTCTCGTTCGTGCCGCACTCGGCACAGCCGTACGACACCACTCTGACGACGAGACGTCCGTCAGCCATCCACCTCTCGAAGGGGACACTCCTTCTCACCGTCAGGCCCGAACTTTTTAGCTCTTTGGCGGAGTGGATCTCGCAGGCTCCCTGGGTATCAGGTTTCAGGTTACCCAACGCCTTACGGCGCTTGATTACCTTGTACCTTCTCTTGCCCGACACACATACCGGTTCGAGGCGGATGCTGTCACGCCCGTCAGCCGAGACATAGACGGGGAGCAGGTAAGTGACCTCCTGGCTCTCAAGGCTTTCCCGGGGACAGACACTGAAGGTAATATCCAGCACGTCTCTACCCGTTTCACGTTCCACGTGGCTGTTTGAATAATCCCAGCGCGAGGTACCCGACGTTGATAAAATATCCTGGGCAGAAGACAACAAGGGAAGCATGCCCAGGCAGCCCATGATAAGGATTTGCTTTTTATAATATTGTAATGGTTTCATCGATATTACTTTTTTAGCGTGATAAAGAATAAAAAAGACTCTCTGCGGAGCGCAGAAGATTATTTCAACATATAAATGATTGAAATGGCGGCCTTGGTAGGACCTATATAGTCTGCATCTCCCTTGCCGAGTTTCTGGCCGCAGGTAGTACACCTGTACTTGTCATAACGGGTGTGTACATAACCGATACCCAGGGAGGCCTCGATATTGAAACGGTTGGAAATCACCCACTGGTAACCGGCGCTCAGCCCGCCTCCCCAAAAATAACCCTCGTAACGGTGATCCTTCATGTTTCCATCTCCTTTCTGAAGGACAAAGGGAACATCGATGCCGCCGATGTTCATCTGGCCGCCATGGGCGTGCAACCCGAAGAACCAGCCGTTGAACACGTCACAAGTCCAATAGCGGAGTTCGGGCTGTACCAGCCAGTGGCTGAGCTTCTTTGTCTTGTACCGCGGAGAGGTGGCGTCTTTCGTATAAAAGAAGAAATTCATACCCACCTGCGTGTCAAGGGTCCATTTACGGCCCATGGAGAACTCCAAGGAGAGGTTGGGAGTTTTCAAGGCATCGTAAGCCAGATTATTCTTCAAGGCGACCTTCTGGGAGAAGGCACCAGCCGAACATAGCAAAAATACCAGAAGAAAAAACGGTTTCATCATACTGTTATTCATTGTTTCATTATTTTATTTAGGGGACAGGTCAAAACTATCCTTATGTAATAATCATTAATAAAAATGCAGCTACCCGGGAAAGACTCCAGGATTTTTCTTGCGCGTACGGAGTGGACGGCGGTGAACTCCTGGCCGCACCAGAACGACTTACTCGGACGCAACCCGCACACAAGGTTTAAAAGCCTCTCCGCCGATCTGGCAAAAGCCGAATATTGGATACCGTCTTGCGTATGGAGATAAATCGAATCCCCGTTGGACCATTCCATATTGAATGCCTCATGACTCATTCGCATAACATCATAGAGTTAAAATTCCCATTTATTTTTCCACTCTCTCTCGTAGAGAGTGGAAAAGCATTGAAAACAAGTGAATAGGATGCATAACAAGGACGATCAAGAAGAATTAGATGAATATTAGTAGGAATTTTATTATATAATGAAATGATTACCAGCATATAAAGCTGGTTTTCTAAGTGTAAATAGCAGAAACAATGGAACTATTTTATTTGGAAGAACACACGTCGTGTTACAATTACTCAAAATTTATAGAAGAAGGATTCCGGTATTATAAATTCGGTGAGGGACTAACCCACGAAGAAATACTGGCAAAGGACTGCATTCTATTTGTTTTAAAAGGAAGCCTGCGGCTTTCCTGTGATGAATATAATAATATAGTCTCAGCAGGGAGAATGGCCTTTTTATGCCGTGAAACTTTGTTTAATATATATTCGTTGGAAAAGTGCGAAGTCGTGGCCGCCATATTCGAAAGTGGAGTATGGGGTTGCCAGAAAGCTTCTTTCTCAGAACTTTACCATTTGAAAGAAAATGTTGAATATCAGATGGAACCCCTTGAAATAAAAGAACGTCTGCATAAATTCCTTGAACTTATGGTAGACTATCTGGAAGATGGTGCAAACTGTATTCATTTTCATGAGATAAAACTCAAAGAATTGTTTTGGAACATCCGTTTTTACTATTCCAAACAGGAAATGGCAAACTTCTTCTATATGATTATCGGTCGTTCCCAGGATTTTAAGAATAAGGTTCTGAACAATTACAGGGGGTGCAAGACGGTAAAGGAACTGGCATCGGCTTGCGGAATCTCTCTCTCCTCTTTTAAAAGGCTCTTCACAGCAGAGTTCAGAGAAACACCGACTGAATGGATGCAGAAACAGTTGCTGGGAGAAATCAAATATAAACTTTCGGTAACAGAACTTCCCTTGGGAACCATTGCCAATGAACTGGATTTTTCATCGTTAGCACATTTTTCCAGATATTGCAAAAGATGCCTGGGATATTCACCCAAAGAGTTGAGAGAACAGATGAAAAGCAAGTTGGAAAATAGTTAAAAGAGAGTTGCAATAAGATATTGATAAATAATAGAGCCGAAAGGGGAATAGGAAAACGGATGAAATACGGTAATTTTGCAGCGTGATTCTAATAGAAAAGAATCGCGCTGTTCTTTTACATATATTACAAGTTTTGTCTGATTTCCACTCTCTACGAGAGAGAGTAAATAAACAAAGACAAATATACATATATTATGATAATATACTATAAATAAAGGCACAATTAACTTATTATAAAATAATATTAAGCAATAACAGGTAATGGAAACAGCAAAAAAACACGCCGGAAATCAAGATTCAAAAGGGAATTAAGATAAGACCGGAGATTACACGACTAAGCAAGAAACGTGTGATTACCCGGGTAATACCCTGTATTTCCGGGTGGACACTATATATCGATCATTTGTACGTCAACAAAACTAAAATATAAATCCTATTCCTATACCAGACACTGGAATTATAGAGATTGTAATCAGCTAACGGAGGAGCAGCCCCTTTCCATACCGCTATAAGACCGGTTTCATGACCTAGACGCAGCATGGAGGAGCTATATAATGCTCCCCAATACGTATTCCCCGGTCTGGCCTCGAAAGTCCGGGACTGCCGTTCGCCCGGCTGGAAGACTCGTTATCCCAATAAGTAAGGTGGGCGGGACTCAACGGTTTGGAATGGCCTTTCTCCTTCCCGTTTATGCCCAATGTCAGATAAGGTCCCGTTTCATAAAAATAGAAAGGCGCTTGTTTGTCCACTCCCTAACTCCGGCAGCTGGAGGAGTTTACGGATAATCTTCCGCATGAAAGTCATCGTTACCACTATCCCCTTTGAACGTACTTGCCCCTTTCTTGATAGAACGGATTTCTCCGAACAAATAAGAATTGGTTTTAATAGTATATTCACCACTCATTCCTACATAACACCCGGCTTTACAAAAGCGACAGGAATTAATGAAATTATGAACAGTTAAACCAACTTCCATGCCAATTGGCAGCAGAGATAATATTCGAATATGTAATGAATTAATTTATAATATCAATAAAAATAAAACAACCTTTATTTTTTATTTTTCATATTCAGACTCACATGATTACTATTCAATCATAATCTGGAATATAAATTTACATTATTATTCGTATGAAATATTCATTAATGGGTATTTCATACGAATAAGATCCCACCAATCCATATAATTGTTGTGCAGAAAACCAGTTAAAAAGGAAGTTTCAATAAATAAAAAATAGATAAATACGGGATGAACGGTCCCCGTAATGTGAGTTCTTTTCTACAACTGTACAGATAAGGAAATTATAAACATATCAATCACTGTTTAAAATAAAATCAGCCACTTGATTATTTACTTTATCCAGTACGGAGCGATCCAACTCTTTCAAATAGATTCGGGTCGTTTTTTCCGATGTATGGCCCAGACACTCTCCGATGACATGAATCGGCGCACCATTTTCCTTGGCGATAGTAGCCCATGAATGGCGCGCAGCATGTAGTCTCAGAGGCGTTTTCAGACCGATGGTGTTGGATATTTTTTTCAAGGAGTAACGGGTCTTATGATATGCGCTTTTATACCCTGCATATGGCTCCTGCCCTTCTGTAAACAGAGGAAATATATATTCACCCGCGATATTTTCATATTTTTCCAGAATACGGTGGATTTCTTCGTTTATTCCGACTCGCATCAGTTGACCGGTCTTGTGTCGCCGATAACAGATTTCACCTGGGATTATATCTATTTTTTTCAGTAGTGCAATATCGACAAATGCCATTCCACGGGTATAAAAACTGAACATGAAGATATCCCGGGCAAGAGACATCGGACTTTCGTTTTCCAGTTCCAGCCTGGATATTTTTTTGATCACACTCGCCTCCAGAGAACGTTTGACCGTTTTTTTAGCTTTAATATTGATTTCACAGAATGGGGAAGGTAGTTCCAGTTCCATTTCCCGGCAACCTTTCCGATAAAGAGCCTTGATATTGTGTAGGTAAAAAATAATAGTGTTTTCATGTACTCCCGAAGCAAGTAGTTTTTTGTAATATCCGGTTATTATTCGGGACGATAGTTTTCTGAACGGAAAATCTTTCTTTCCCAAATGTCTCTGCATGGAGCGCAGACTGGAAGTATAGGCATGTGCCGTTCCTTCATGCCCACTTTCATGTAGCTCACGGATTTTCTGAGAAAAGTAGGAATAAAACCCCGTTTCATGTGTCAGTATGCTGTAAACCCTGAATATGTCTTCTATTTCATACTCCCGGGATTTCTTTTCCACGATTGAAACACTCTTTATCAGCACTCTTGAGATAACCCTGCATTTGCGATTGATATGACGGACTGTATCCAGACAGTTGCCTTCTCCTGCGATGACTTTCCCATCCACGGAATCAAACAAGGATTCTAAAATATTGAAGCCTGTATAAACTACTTTTTTCTTTCGCTTGTGAAGAACCTGTATAACTAACGGAAATTTGCCGGACCGGTTGCCTCTTCCTTTTACCAATACTGTTTTAATTGTTGCCATAAGTTTTTTATTAATTAGATATTTGATGCTTCCCTGTTTTCTGGAAAGGAAGCATAAAATTATATGCACCAAATGGGAAAAGGGGTGAAAAAGTTCAGTGATCAGGCTGAAAAATTGCACGGAAGACGGAAGAGTGGTTCCGGCCCGGGTGGCAAGAAGGCGATACGTCTTGTAAAAATAGGATTTTTTCGATGCGGTAAATATGAAATCGGGGGGATGTTCCAATGAATTTTCGGATAAATTGTGGAGGTTAGCCAGGGCATGATAGATGGATTTTCCCTGTTGTGCAGGAGCAAAAACGAGTGTGTCAAAACGTAATTTGATGAAAGGACAACTTTTAATCTGAAACTTGACTCCCTAAATCAATGATGAAAAGAGCCATATCATTACTCAAAAACAGAGTTCGATATGGCTCTTTTATAATTGTTAGTTACAATCTGCAACTTTTTAGAGTGGTCATTTCAGTTTTGACACCCTCGTAGATTGATAAAGAAGAATTTCTTTGTCTGGAGGATAATTAACGCCTCACCTTGTCAAATTCGGGTTTTTCTGGGAATCCATATCTGGATATGGAAGATACATTAGATTGTCATTCCATGTCTTGTTTGTATATTCTACAGATTCCTTTACCTTGATCCCTTCAGCAACTTCAATATCCGTATTTTCCGATCTTTCCTTAAAGGTGTCTTTCAGCCTGTTCATGCGGAATTGGTCCGCACGGCGTGTAACAAGGGCTACCCAGTAGCCTGCCACTTCCCAGCCATGTTCCTTATAGGCTGCCTCAGCAAGATCATCTGCAGAAAGTCCGTTCAGTGGTTCCAGTCCGGCACGCTGGCGGACATCATTCAGGCATTTGAAAGCCAAATCATCGGTCTGTCCCGTTCTGGCTTTAGCCTCCGCATACCACAGTAGAACTTCCGAATAACGTATAATCCTGTGACGGTGATCATTGGTCATATTCTGACTGGCTGGCAGTTTATAATCATATGGAGCATTGATATTCACTTTTGAGGCTGGGTTCCAGTTGACGGAGAATATACTGAACATGGGATGATGTTCAGGAACAACGGGGGTGCCGTCCTCCTTTAATTTCCACCAATCAACCAAGGTTCCATCTTTCAAACGGATTTTGGGATCATAGGTCGCATCCTTTCTCGGACCTTCAGGGAATTCTTTCCAGAAACGAATTTCCCCCCAAGCGTCTCCCCAGCCCCCCTGCGATTCAAACAGATTGCAGGAGGTCAGCTGAGAATCCTGCGCCCAGTCGGAGATAGGGGAATAATTGATGCCCACCACTGTTTCATTATTGTAATTATTATTCATGGCATAAACATCTTTATAGTCAGGATTCAGTTCGTATTCATAAATACCCTTGGAGACACCAGCAATAACCTCCCTCGCCTTTTCAGCAGCTTTCGTATAGTATTCTGTTTTATTTAGGGGCCACCCGGCCATCGCCATATAAACAGCCGCCAAGGTAGCCTTCACGCCTTGGCAGGTGACATAAATATTCACTCCATTCATAAAACGGGGGGCATCCTTGTAACCGGTTGGTAATACGGCTTCGGCCCCGGTCAGATCCTTCACGATTTGCTCATAAACTCCTTCTGCCGGAGTCAAAGGCAGCGTATAATCGTCATTCACATTATCCAGGTTCATCGGAAGGGAGCCAAACAGACGCACCAACGTGAAATAGGCATATCCCCTCCAATATTTCGCCTGTCCCAAAGCGATGTTGATCTCCTCCTCAGAGGTCGGGGTCTTTTCCGCATTGGCTATGATAAAATTTGCAGCCTTGATGATACCATAGTGCATGTTCCAGACGGCAGTCAATCCTTTGTTGTTATTAGCCACGGAAAACCTGTCAATTTCAGCCGCGGCCTGTTTGTTGCTCCCGGGATTGGTTGTTATATCATCTCCCTGCCACTGGGGATATTGCATGTTGGCGTAAATTTGGGACTGGTTTATCTTCTGGTAAAGGGCATACACGCTCATGTTCAGTTCGTCCTGGGTAGAAAAATAGGTTTCAGGAGTCAGTCTCCCCTTGGGGTCCTCTGTCAGAAAGTCACTGCATGAAGTTGTGAACAGTGAAATGCCCAAGGCAAGCCCCAATAACATTCTCGTTTTCATACGCATATTGATATTTTTGGAATTTAAAGTTAAAAATTCATTCTTACGCCAAAGGTGAACGTACGCGGAGTGGGATAAGCCCCCATGTCAATGCCGGCATCCACATCCACGTTGTTATTCGAGAAGGTCGTTCCGGCGGGATCCATACCTTTGTAGCCACTGACTGTAAAGAGATTCTGGCAACTCAATGTCAGACGAATGTCCGCAAATTTGGTGATCTTTTTAGATAAATTATAGGACAGGCTGATATTCTCCAGGCGGAAGAAGTCCGCACTTTCCAGCCATTTGGTAGAAACAGGCTGGTAATTATTCCCACTACCTGTAAGACTCGGATATTTGGCACCGTTCCCCACTTTGTCAAACCCCTGTTCATAAGCCTCTCGCAGGGTAACAAAACGGGAGTCACCGACCATAGAGGCCATCGTAAAACGCACCAGATTCATACGTTTAGCGCCGAAAGAGCCGTTAAAGAACATGTTCAATTCCCAGTTTTTGTAACGAAGGGAGTTATTCCAGCCAAGAGTGAAATCAGGGGTGGCCTTGCCAATGATCTTCCGGTCTGAACCATCGATTACACCACTCTCATCCACGTCAAGATAGACATCGTTTCCTTTCTCGTCCAAGCCGGTCCATTCATATCCCCAGAAAGATCCGATAGCCTCACCGGGTTTGATAATAGTGGCATAATCCACCATACCGGGAGCAGGGCTGGAACCGTAGAAGAAATCGTCTTCTCCACCGGCCAACTTCTCCACCCGGTTTTTAAGATAAGTCCCGTTCAACGTAGTTGTCCAGGAAAAATCATCATTCTGGAAAAGATGTGCTGTCAATTCAATATCTACACCACGATTGCTGATTTCCCCATTGTTCACCCAATATGAAGTTCCACCCTTGTAACCCGGCATTGTCTTTGTCAACAGGGCATTCGTGGTACGTTTGTCAAAATAATCAATACCGATGTTAAGGCGGCGGTTAAACAGGGAAAAGTCAACACCGAGGTCAAACTGGCGGGTATCTTCCCAAGTCAAGTCAGGCGTGGGGATATCATTCGCCCAATAGCCGGTAAAGTTATTTGGGGTCCCAAAATTATAAGAGGTCTGGCTCATTAGCCCCAATGTGGAGTACGGGGTGATCGCTTGGTTACCCACGATACCAAAACTGCCGCGAAGTTTGAGGTCTTCAATCGCTTGGACATCCTTCATGAACTTTTCATTGCTAAGCGTCCAAGCTGCGGCTATAGAAGGGAAATATCCCCATTTTTTGTTACTGAAACGGGATGAACCGTCGGCACGGAAAGTTCCGGTAAGCATATAGCGGTCCTTGTAGTTATACATTACACGTCCCACTCCTGACATTAACGCCCATTTCGTATAGCTGTTACTCGCGTTGCGTGCGGATGCCATATTGACATTCCACCAGCCGACTCCCTCAGTCAACAGATTCGTTCCGTTGATACCCATGGTACGGGTTTCAGAGGATGTGACCTCATAAACAGCAGTAGCAGTTAGGTTATGACCGTTCCAGGAACCTGTATAAGTCAGGTTGTTCGAACTCTGCAACATCAGTCGATAAGTATCGTTATTCCCCATACTACTCTGGGCCTGCACCCTTTTGGAACCAAAACTATAACCTTTAGCGTCATAATAGTCCGCACCATTCGTTGTGGTGAAAGTTAGTCCCTTACAGATGTTGAAACGTAAATCCAGACGCCCGTTGAAAACATCTGCCATAGTCTCGCCCCCCTGGATTTCCAGGATACCGACAGGATTGCTGGCAATGGCATTATAAGAGTCCTTGTTATAGTTGCCGTGAGTATCCATCATTTCCATCGAAGGCGAATAGTTCAACGCAATCCATATAGGATTTCCTTTGCCAGAAGCAAAACCGCCCCCTTTTCGGATACTATGCGCTGCGTTGATATCACCCGTAATGTGCAACCAGTCCGTGAGTTGGGAAGAAATATTAACCTTGGCGGAATATCGTTCGTTTTTAGACTCGATAACCACACCTTCCTGGCTCATGTAATTGGCAGAAATATAAAACTGAGTCTTTTCGCTACCGTTGGATATTGCCAACTTGTAATTTTGTGTAAGTCCGGTACGGAAAATCTCATCCTGCCAGTCAATACCTGCCATGCCGTTCCGGTAAAGTGCTATCTGATCTTCCGAGAACTCAGTTCCCTTCACTTCCCGCAAAGCTTGGGCATATTCATAAGCATTCATTATATCGTATCGCTTATAGAGATTGGAGACACCGACAGAAGCGTCAAACATGATTTCACGTACTCCAGCCTTACCGCTTTTGGTCGTAATCAAAACAACCCCGTTAGAGCCCCTGGAACCGTATATGGCAGTGGAAGATGCATCTTTGAGAACCTGCATCGAACGGATATCTTCAGGATTGATACCATCCAAACCGCTTTCGCGGACAATTCCATCAACCACATACAAAGGATCATTACTTTTACTGATGGAGTTAGCACCTCGAACACGAATCTTCACACTCCCCCCGGGGACACCACTGTTCTCAACATGGACACCGCTGACACGTCCCTGAAGGGCATCAGCGACCCTGGTGATAGGCTGATCCTTGAACTTTTTGTTATCCAGCACGGCCACGGAACCAGCCATATCCGCTTTTCTTACAGCACCATAGCCAATAACAACCACCTCGTCAAGTACTTCTGCATCTTCTTTCAAAACGATGTTTAACGGTCCTCCTGTCCAAGCAATCTCTTGGGTTTGGTAGCCAATATAAGAAACAACAATTATATCCCCTTTTTTCACATTCTTCAGGGAAAAATCACCATCAAGCCCCGTGATGCTGCCGTTTGTTGTTCCTTTGACAAGTACGGATGCGCCGATAATACTTTCACCATTGGCATCTTTGACAACTCCTTGACAAATATCACTCTGTTGCATAAATTGTCCCTCCAGAGAAGGATAATCAGGGAACGCCTGAACCTGCATCCCACACAAAAATGAAAGCGATAGAATTGCTCTCGCTGTTTTTTGAAGTGTATTCATAAATTATTTAGTTAGGAAATAAAGTTAGATAAGAAACATGTTTAGGTGTTATACCCTTTTCAATACAAACTCCGTATTCTTCCGGATCATATCTCCTTGGTTGACACGCTAAAACCTTGGACAAGAGTACTGCCATCCGTTATATAGTCCTTTTCCAGACGGTTAACTTCTTTGTCGTCAATGTAGGCGATTACTGTTATATGAAGCCGTTTACCTGCCTCTGAGATACTGGAAACAGAGCCGGCGCAGGTCATGAAAAACGCATTTCCACTTGTATGACAAGACATGGTTGCCGTCTTTATTTGGGCAGAGTAGGAATCGCCAATGTATTCACCCTTATCATTGTATAATTTGGCGGGACCACCCTTGTCGGCCCCCCCGATACTTACATTCACATCAAACGCGCCCGTATCTCCAGACTGTCGAATCACTATCTTATGAACCCCCGTCTGGTATTCGTACCCGTCTCCTGTTTTTTCACTCCCACATCCTATCAATATAATTCCTGTCAAGAATAAGACTATCCCCCAACGAACTGATTTATTTTTTTTGTACATATAACAATTAATAAAAATAATATAATCACAAACCTTATCGTGATTGTAAAGGATACAAATCACATAAAAGCAATAAATTGTATAAAATAAGCCAATACATATTTTCACTTAGTATTATGCATGGAATATTATAATTTGCAAATTAAATGCGCTTTAAAAGAATATCTATTACCATTTTAGCTCTATTATTTATTAATTAAATAAAAGGAATTATGTTATTATAGGCAAGTTCTCAAACTCTATAAATAATAAGTAAATAGAGCACGATTTATGTGTTTAATCATTCCCTCAAATAATAATTGTGTGTACTGAAGTATTTTACAGGTGCGGGGTGCAGCTATATATATATAGCTGCACCCC